>Ga0172378_10002343_pt1 | contig 17734 bp, 30 predicted proteins | sample GrowelOW332metaG_FD_119755 | JGI IMG/M metagenome (GOLD analysis project Ga0172378, IMG submission 119755) | Groundwater microbial communities from an aquifer near a municipal landfill in Southern Ontario, Canada - Pumphouse #3_1 metaG | ecosystem: Environmental > Aquatic > Deep subsurface >... | reverse complement strand
GTGCAATTAGTGCAATTAGTACAATCGAAACTATCTGCACAATCAAAGCAATTTATCATTTTTTTACTCTGAACTTGGGCTTTTTCTTTTGTAAAATATTTTGCGTCCCATGAATTTCCATTGTTATCAACCCATTCATTATCTATTAATTTCATTTCTTACTTTTCTCCTTTCCTGTAATCGCCTGATAGCTCGTTTTCTCTTTCATTCATATTCTGTTTACCTCCTTAGTGACAACAGTGTAATGTATATCATTTAATCTAAGGGCTTCTAAGAGCCCTAGTAGTGAACCGTGCCTATTTGTATAGGTAACGGCATTAAATCGCTTATATGCCTTGTAACCGCCCTTTACAGCGAAGTACTGACCTCTAGTAGCAACTACATATTTATATCGCTTCAATTGTAGCTTCCCCTCTGAGTACTCTACCAAGTACCCTACATTCTAAATCTTTATCTCTAGGATTAGGATTCATAGGTATAACTAGTTCCTGGGCTTCATTAAAATAGCAATTGCACCACCTACCCATTCTTGTAGGCTTATCAATGATGTCGAACTTCTTATTGGTTTCAATGTTTTGCCATGTGGGTTCATCTTTGCATAAAAATAAGTCATCTATTGTTTTTCTTTTCATATTACTTGCCTTTCTGTAAGTTTTTGCTAAGTCATCTAACTTAATTTTACTCATGGTAATATCAGCGCTCCTTTACGCTAATTTAATTTTACTCTAGGGCTTGTATAAAGTCAACTAAATAATTTACCTATGTACCTTATGTACCTTATGTATGATATTTGGTATACCTAATTATTAAAACACATACACGCACGTATACATATTATACATATTATACATAACATACATAAATATATACATATATGTAGTGTTAGTAGGGATTTTGGGAAATAAAAAAAGAATGCAAATGATACATTCTTTATACATAACTATACATAATCTTTCAAATATTGTTCATAACTTTTCAATATTTCGGGAATTGACCTACCAAGTTTTGTTAATTTTGGTTTGAAATCAGTGTCAATATAGAAGTATTGTGTATATTTTAGGAACAAATATGTATGAGTTTCAGTTTCTTTCATCGCTCCACCCCCTTGTGTTTTGGTCTCAATAATAGAGTATATTGTTTGACCCCGTCCTCATTCTGCTTTTCGCCTACAATATCGTAAACTGAATTGGTGTCTATTAGTGTCTCATTTTCAAAACCGCCATCTATATACAACGCTTGATTTTGTGCTTCGGGAGGTATTATTATCTTGTACATTGCTTTGCCCTTTTTTTTGCCTTTAAAATAAGTCGCTGTTGCTCTGTCTGAAGATGTAGAAGTAAAGCCATTAAATATGATAGTTGTGTCATCTTCTCCAACTAAATCGTCAGCGCCCCTATACACTGTCATGGCTTGCTCTGACTTAACGTGATTCTTTTTAAATAAATCGTGTAAACTTTCCGCATATTTTAAATAAAACTTTATGTTTGCGTCTGCGTGTTCTTTGCTCTTTTCTTTCAGTGTTGCAACCATACCTTTACGGTCATACATTGCCATATTCATATAACGATAATTGCCTCCCACAGAAGAGTAAGTGTTTATAGCGTCTCTTTCATCAGCGGTTAAACTTTTTTGAAATTTCTTGGACTTCTCTATAAACTCCTTATTGTTCTTAACCCCTACTAACTCGGTATCAGGTATCTTAAACGTTGCTCTCACAGGCTCGGTTACATACGCAACTCCCAGGTCTTTTTGCAAGTGATATGGATTCTCCCTGCGATAGTCTCTCTTGAGTGTGATGTTGTACTTAACCAACTTACGCATATTGTTCTGACCTACCTTAGTTTGTCTTTTGAACTTATTGATAGCGTTCAGGAACTCAGGATCATTGTTCTTTTTATATGCTTTTTGCATAATCTCGGTATTGCGCTTAGAGGTTCTAATTCCCAATTCAACCCTGCGCTGAGTTTGGCTGTCCTTGTAGTTCTTTTGCAGTACACTCTTGCTGTAATTACCCTTATCAGCTTTATTAGTCTCTAGTATTTTATCTTTGTTCAGTGTGACTACATCATCAATAGCAATAGGTATTAATCTATGTCTGCAATTAGGTCTAGTAGTGAGCCAAGGTGCATTCTCGGTAACATCTTCAACAGATGTCTTGCAACGCTTAACAGCACGCTGTAATGTTGCGTAGTGCTTATTAGATAAGGGTATACTCTTCCAAACTTTCTCGGAGTAGTACAATTGCCCCTGGTAGTCTTGGTGGTCATTAGCGCAGTCGCTATAAGTGTCGCATACATAAAATAATTGCTTGGTTTTTACCCCTATATCTTTCTCTTGCTTGAGTAACTCATGCTGAATTCTAGTGCGAGTAGCCATTTCGGTATACTCCTTAAACCCCACCTTGCGCCCATTCTTATACGTTACTTTTTGGTTTGCTAAAAGTTCATTACCTGTAATCTTATACAAGTAATCAGCAACGCTATTGTCTGAATCTATCCGAGTGAGTGTTTTCGCTTGTGTTGTGCTTTGTTTGAATAGTTTACGTGTATTCTTGTTAATATCCTTTGCTACTCCTGGAAAACCCTCTAAAGTGTCCTCCAGTAATTGCTCGGTTTTAACTTTCATTTTATCAATAGCCTTATCAGCCGAACTCTTAGGGTGGTCGATAAGTATCTCAGCAAACTTGTATGCTAAATCGGTTTGCGCAGCCTCAGCTACAACGCTAGCATTTCTACCAACCTTTTGCGACTCGGATATGACATCTTTGTTCAATGATTTCATTGTTGTTATTCTTCCTCATCATCAGTTGGTTTAAATTCTCCGTCATCTATATCAAGGTCATCAGTCTTTAAGTTATCTAGTAAGGCTTTAGTATTATTATCTTTGCCATAAATTAACTCTATCGCTAATTCAGGTGTGATTAACTTTGCATTGAGCAAGGGCATAATTGTATTAGCACGCTTAGCAATATCTAGGTACTGGTACTTAATTAGAGCGTCTTTCTCTTCCATACCTTTCCACTTTATAGCATAAGCGACATTAGTCATAAGCCCAGTAGTTACTTCTTGCTGGTCTGCTGTTTTCTCGGCTTGCTTATCTTCAATTATACTGTCATCGAACACTATATCAATTCCGTCAGGGTCATAAGTACCTATCTTAAACTCGCAGTACTCATTTGAGTACATACATATAGCATTAATAAATTGTGTTAACTCATCACGTATTAATATTTCGTGTTTCTTGAGTGTTCTAAATAATTCAGAGTTTTCACTTACTACTTGAGTAGCAGTTACATCTCCATTAGGATTCATATTAAAGTAACCATATCCAAGCCCCACCTTGTGAGATAGCATAGATAATTCAAAATTAAGTCCTGCAATATAAGCCTCTGACCTAATCTCTCCATTTGCTTCTTGGATTAAAGGTTTACCGTCATCACCATTTGAGCCTACATTTAAGTACAAACTATTAAGCGGGTCAAACACCTTATTAACTATTGTAGTTCCGCCTGTCTTGGAGTCTCTGCCAACCTGCATGGCTTCACTTGATACGTAAACTTTCTTTCTACCACCTATAAACTCAAAATCAAACCCGTCATACTTAGTGTCAATTGCTTTGAGTGTATCTATTGAATTTCCAAAGCAGGACATTCCATAGTTATATTGTGTGTTAACAACATTAGATATAATATTAGGCTTGATAACCATAAATAACGGTATTGGCATTGAAGTTTGGAGTTCATTCCTACCAGTTTCAAAGCCTTTCTCATCCATATCAATAGTGCATACTTTATACCCTATCTTGTTTCGAGACCATATAGTAACTCTAGCACCCTTTTCAAATTCAGTGTAGAATCCACAATCTATAATCTCTCCATTAACTACCTTGAGCGGTATAACATTCCTAGCGTCCATTTGCACAAACTTCATTCTTCTATCTTCGGTAATCTCTCCTAGTATCGCAGCATAGGACAATGCAAACGCTGTTTCTATTGTTTGATTAGCCTTAGTCCAGAATTTAGTCTTTTTAAACAGTGCTTTTAGGTTCTTTTTAGCATTATCATCTATCTTAATATCGCATTTCTCGTTAATAAGCAGGTCAGCCCATGTTTCAGAAACTTTCTTAGCCATACCCATTGACTTCTTTACTAGCGGTATATAGTCCTTGCCATTATAAACACGAACATTATGGAACGCTTCCACATATCCCCTGTACCAGCTCCAGTACAACATTACTGATGTTTGGTCTCTACCAGCGATGTCATCCCCGTATAACTTTTTTATTTTTTCAGAAAAATCCATAGTTTTTCCTCCTTATCTATCATAAATGGGCACTCATGTATAACATCTTCTTCATATCTCTTTCAAACGAATACTCCATAGCGTCACACACATCAATGTTACTAGTGCCGTTATCTAATCTAGTATCGGGGTGTTTACTATCCCACACCGCATTAGCTAAGCCCTCAATAGCGTGTGTAGCCCTGCGATAACACCAAAAGTGATGTGTATTTTGCATAGTAAGCATAAACTTAATTCTGCCAAATATAGAGGATTTCTTAGCATTCATAATCGTACTGCAAGTAGCATAGTTCTTGAGTGATCTAATCAGCACAGGCTCAGCGTTATCGCAGTAGCAATTAAACCAATATCCGTACTCATCGTGTACTCGCTTCTCGAACTCTACATACTTCTTGCCTAAATCATCAGTGGTGTAGTTACCCACCAACTCATCATCCATAAGGATAACTAAGTCCTTGTAACCATTATATATCCCTTTTAGGACAAAAGATGTAGTAGACATTGTTCCTCCAAAATCAACACCTGCGTCTATGTAGTCTAGTGTCCAACTCTTAGGTACTGAATCTATTATATAATCTTCTGTATTATTTGCAAAGTTTTCGTAAATGATACCCTCCGCAGCGACCCATAATCCTAGTATATATCTCGAATAAAAAACACCTTTAAATTGTCTGCGATATTTATTCTTTTTCTCTTCGGATAAACTCGGGTTATCATCCATAGTGAAGTGTATATACTTACAGTGTTTCTCCGCAGCACAGTCTATCCACTCTTTTTTAAACCAGTGGCTAGGGTGTTGAGGGTTGCAGTTGAACCATAGCAAGGCTCGCTCATCACTACAACGTGCTATACATTGCTCTACGAACGACCTAGGCATAAGTGCTACTTCATCTAAAAACGCACCGCACATGGTACCGCCCTGAACGACATCCTGTGAGCGCTCATTCACACCGCCATATATGTAGAACCAGTTAACTTTTTTTCCACGTCTAACTTCCATAAAGCCTTTAGTGAATGCGTACTTAACTTCAAAGTTTTGCCTTATGTACTTCATGCGCCTAAGCGGCTTGACAATATTCCTTTGTGCTGCACCAACTGTCTTACTTGCTACAATGAAATTGCATTGGTCAAAATTGCTCATAGCCCATAGGACATAAGAGAGCATTTCAGCCACTGATTTACCACTTCGGATAGCACCGTCTAATATGATAGCGTCATAGCCCCCCTCGTAGGGAAACTTGAACACTTCCATTTGTTTAGGTGAGAATCCAGAGGGTTTAATCTTCCTCGATATTTTCTTTGACATTGGTTATACTCGCTTTTATGGCTTTAGTGATAGGGTCGTCTTCCTCGGCATTAATAATAACATGAACGTCTTTCTCCTTTTGGTCTGAAAGCCAATACTTTCCTAACTGAATAGCCATTTGAGGCGAACGCTCTGCTAGGTCAAATTGATAGCGTCTAAGGGACTTATTGCCCCCTGCGGACAAAGACTTATACACATGTGCGAACGTATCTCCGAACATTTCTTTCGTCCAGTTTCTTAGCGCTTTTATTGACACAGCATAAATAGCACATATCTCTTCCTCTGTACAATGGAGTCGACACATGCTGATAAATTGTTTCTTAGTTTTTTCATCTTTTCCAATTTTGGAGAATCCCTTAGCAGGCATAATCAATTACCCCCCTCCATAGTATTCCATAGCGCTTTAAGTCGGTTTGCTTGTAAGCAATAATAAAATTTGCGCCCTGAAACATAGGTATTGTATCGGTCAGGAAGTCAGCATATATTATGAAACCTTTATTGTCCTTAACAACATACTTTAAAAGTTCCGTACCTATCTCTATATTACCACCTTTTACAAAAGGCGAGTAGATTTTCCTAGCATTTTTTAATTGTTTGTTATGCGATACAGGGCACATAGCGATAACTTCGTTATTGCTAGATATGCCACCATATACTTTTTTATTTATGTAAAACTCCCTAAAGGTTATCTTATTTTCTCTAATAGTATCCTTGACTTCCTGCTCGGTCAATATTCTTATTTCCATTTGATTTATTCCTCCACTCTGACATAGGTTTTCTCAAATAAATCAGGGTCGCAAGGATATAATTTACCGTCAATATCTCGAACAATAAAATCGCCTATATCTACATGTGCAAAACTATCTAAAGTTTTAATATATAATTCTCCTTGATTTTCTATACTAAACGTTCCGTCAGTCCAAGCCTTTTGTGCCCATACAGGTACATACCATTTGCCATTCTTATCTATCATATCTCCGTCCCATTTAAACGCTTCAATCTCTATTGGTAATTTTTTATATTTCATAGTATCATACCCCTTTATATTATTATAACATATTAGCCCAGTGCTTGTGCGTTTTTATACGCTTTGTAAGAAAGTTTATACCTTTGTCATTCACTTCATACACACTTCCGCAAGTTTTTATCCCGTCTACACGTCTAACTCTACCTACCGCCTGAGTAAATTCGTTCTTTTGCTTGAGGTTGTAAGCAATTACTAAATCGCTGTACCGCACTAGGTCTAACCCCTCTTTCGCAAGGCTGTTTGTAGCCACTATAACCTGTATTTTATCAGAGTTAAGTATTTCCTTGCGGTTCTTAGTTTTACCCACTAGTAGGGCTGTATTGAGCCCACGAGCGTTAAGCATATCGACTAGGAGTTCACAGTGGGCTACGAGTTTAGCTAGCACTAGGATTCCACCGCTAGTCTTAGATATTTCTACAATTGTATTCACAATTAATTCATTGCGAGTCGTATCGAATGATAACATTCTTGTGAGTGCGCTAGGGTTTACCATTCCAGCGCTGTCGGTATAGTCGAATATGTCATATACATTATTATTATCTATTGAATGGTACTCGATAGGTAATATTCTAGCGGATACCTCGCTCTTAGGTATGGTGTAAGCAATGTTTCCAAGTATGGCAAATACCATATTTTGGAGCCCGTCGCTTCTACTAGGAGTAGCGGTAAGCCCGAACTTGTAAGGTGCTCTAATGGTGTTTAGTGTCTTGTAAAACATAGTGCGCAAAGTAGGTGAACCCACGCAGTGATGTGCCTCATCTACAATAATAATATCAAACTCATCTCTAACCTCATTTGCGACCTTGGAAAGTGTCTGAACAGTAGCAAAAGTGATGTCTTTTCCTATTTCTATTTTGCCATTTGTAATGAGCCCTAAATCGACACTTTCGAATATGGATAAAGCCCTATCTTTTGACTGCTTTAAAAGGTCTTTTGTGTGAGTTATCCACAGGGCTCTAAGCCCTAGTTTTTTAATCAGGTATAAACCTATATTAGTTTTGCCTGAGCCTGTACCGCCCACGATAATCCCCCTGTGTAGCTTATGAGCAAGTATGTAGTCAAGTGCCTTTTGCTGGTAGTCAAGCGGAGGTATGTTAATCTGGAGATTAATTCTCTTAGGTTCGGTGAATGTAATCTTGTAAGTGCAACCCTTGAGTAAAGGCTGTATACGCTCATTAGATACAGCGCCGAAAGGTATAACTAGGCCACCCGCTACACATTTAAACAATTGATAGGTTCTAGGAGTACCCCAGGTGTTTCTCCCCATACGCTGTAATGTAGCATATAGGGGATTCTTTACGGTTAACTCCTTAGTAACGGCACTTATCAACTCATCGCTAGGGTACTTAATAGTAATCTCTGACCCTACTGTAATTTCACTCATATTATTCTCCTTTTTCGAACAAATTAAGTTGCATATCACCATTAATTCGTTTCTTTGCTATCTCGTAGTAATTCTTATCTAACTCTATACCTATGAAATCTCTATTTAATTGTCTACAAGCAATGCCGGTTGTACCTGAACCCATTGTAAAATCTAATACAGTTTCATTTTCGTTGGTATAAGTTTTAATTAAATACTTCATCAATTCAACAGGTTTTTGAGTTGGATGAATTCTTATATCAACAGTGTTGGAATAAATTTTTGTTTTTGATGGTGTAAAAGGTACTCTACAACTAATAACACTCAAAGGGTATCTACTCCCATCATCTTTTGTTTGTTTTTTTGTCATTTTACTATAAATATTATTTCCAACTTCAACATATTTCAGTGTTTTTCTTTGGGTTAAAAACTCTTTTTTCTCTACTAACCATTTTTGTGGATTATAAGTGTAAGCTCCTTGCTTAGAGAAAACTATTATATCTTCTGTTATTTTTATATGCTTTTGTTTTGCGTGTAAACCACTGCCCGCTTTATTTTTAAGCCAAATTAGACTTTCTCTATAATTTTTAATATTAGACATTCTCAACGCAGAACTAAATGGTTCACTACCAAATAATACAATAGCGCCATTAGGTTTAATAAGTTTGTTCAATCGTTCCCACATAGGTTTAAGTGGAATAATGCTATCCCACGAGCAAGCAGTAGTGCCATACGGTGGGTCAGTAATAATAGCGTCTACCTTAATCCCTTGCTCTATCAGTTTATCCATCACTTCTAAACAATCCCCATTATATAATTTAATCATCTATTCTCCTTTCTAAATATCGAATGTTTCTAGTCTATTATCAGTGGATAATATCGAGCGTAAACCGTTACCTGAATCGTTCAAGTAATCACCATACGAGTAGAATTTCCACTCCTTTAGTACTGCAAAGTAAATCACAAAACCTATCCTAATTCTATATCTGCGGTTCATAGGGTCGGACGCTTCCCAAATTTTTGCCATTGCAAGTACCTGGTTGGGCTGAATTGCGCTGAAATTAAATCTCTTGTGAGCACAGTGTTTTACATCAACATAAATTGGCACTCCCTTTAGCATAGCCGTAACATCTATTGGCTGACCCATTATTCCTGTGGGTATCAAACAAGCCCAGCCACGCTTTGCCTGGATTATATCCAGGAACATCTTCTCAGTCCTGTTACCTAGTTTCTTGTTATTCATTTGCTACTACCACTAATATTCTTAATGTGCTCACCTTTTAACTTAGCCCTTAGTTCCTCAACCTCATACTCAGTGCAACGAATCATACCCCACAATGTGTGAATAGTCTTTTGTTGCAATTTTATCTTTTGCTCTAATTCTTTCTTGGTCATTTTTTCTTCCCCCCAAATGATTTCATAGTGAAATCTTCATCATCTGCTTTAGTTCTACAATTTAGATACACATTGCCCGTACCCTCACGCTTGCGCTCAAAGTGTTTACCAAACTCTTTACCAAATGCAATACAGGTCATAGGTCTAGTGTTAGAACTCCTGCACCATTTTTCATATTCACTATAAGCAACTGACGCTTGAATTTTATACCCTTGTTTTCTGTCCATTTTATCTAATATGAAATTAGCCATAAAGTCCATTTCACTTCTATATTTATTCTTTTCATCAATTAATATTTGAGGTAGCACCAAACCTTTTCTTTGATACTTTTTAAAGCCCTCTACCGCCCAATTTAATATTTGCGGTAATTCATCTATAAGTTTAAGCCCTAAGTCCTTATCAACCTTATCAGCTGAAATTATAACGTCAAATGGAATAACTACCATTCTGCGCCATATACCTAGGTCAGTACCTTTAATGCGAGGTTTGTTATTAGTTGATAACCACAGTTTGTATTCAGGGTAGTACTCGAATTGGTTGCCAAATAAGAATCTACCTACAACCTTTTCTCCACCTGTAATTTGTTTTATCAAGCCCTCGTTAATTTTATCATCAATACCATTTTCACTAGCGTGTACCATTCTGGCACCCTTGATTCTAGCTAAGGTAGTTTCAACGTTACCCTGGTTCTTCTTCTCCATAAGTACCTCAACAGGTACGGTAGTAGCGTAATCGCCCATAGCCTTTTGAATTGTATCAACAAACACACTCTTACCGTTGTTACCCTCACCGAACAAAATAAATACAACCTGTTCCTTAATTGAGCCTGATAAAGTGTACCCGACCGCTTTTTGAATGTAGTCAATAAGTTCACTATTTCCATTAAATATATCATTTAGGAAACTTAGCCATAACTTAGGTTTTCCACTATCCGCTCTCACACTGGTTGCTTTAGTCATGTACTTGTTTTTATCCGCAGGTAAGTCCTTACCATGCTCTAGATCAATAATACCTGACTGAGTGTTAATCAATAGTTTATCGCTATCGCACTCGACATTAGTAATCCCCCTGTGCTGTCTAGCCTCGTTTATCATATTGTTTTTACCACAAGTGTTTAGCATACGCTTAGCGTTTTTAGTTTTGCCAATATTACCCTCTTGTGTTGCTTTCTCTAATTCTTTATTAGCAACTTTCTCGGCATAGGTTCTAATCTTATCTTTGCTATCCCATTCCCAAGTAACACCATTCCAAATGTACCAAACTTTATTATCAAAATTGTATAAAATATCCTCGCCATAGGTTTCTAGCAACACCGCAGAGTTTGCAGTATCCGTAAACATAGCGGTAGTTATTATAGGATTAACAACTTCGCTCTTAGTAACCTCTTTAATAGTAGGTTTAATGCCATAACTGACCAATTCGGTGTCCTCCTTGTGTTCTGTGTAAGTATCTGTAATAAACTCGTTAGCCTTTTCTAATAGAATCATACCGTAAGTAGAATCCGCCCAGGTGCGCTCATATTTATCACGCATAAGCCCCGAACTTCTAAACACGTCGTCCATAACCTTTATGTTTTTACCTGCATAGAATGCAAGCAGTGCAGCGAATGATGAATCAGCTTCGGATTGACTCTTGAAACCCAGGCTCTTCCAATTCCCTGCATAAAGTGTCATAAACTTAGAATTGCTCTTAGCACGTTCTAATACTTTGTCTACTGTAACGCTAGTTTCAACCACACGTTGATTACAAGCACTCTCACGAGGTTTTTTCTCTCCGCCTAAGTATTTAGCGTGAATAGCAACTAAGCCCTCCTGAGCGTTTATAAACTTCGCATAGTTTTTGTAGATGTTTCCTGTGAATGCGATAAATCTAACATTGTCATACATTTCAACGTGCCCTTTTCTGCGACTTCCTCGAGGTAAGTTACCTCTTGCAAAAATGTGGTAGCCTTTGCCCGATTGAGAAATCTCGCAGTAACTAGGCACTTTGTCCAAGCAGTCGTCTAAGAGTGCCTGGAAGTCCTCATCACTGAGTAGGTTATCTTCTTCTTTGTTATCAAGGTCAATACAAGCGATATTATCTGATAACATGAACCCTAGCCCTGTAACTTCAGGGTGTGCCTTGAGTTGCGAGAAAGCAGTATTAAAACTATTCCAAGTGTTTTTATTGTCAGACATAGCCCCTCTCAGCGTTTGAGCATTAAGAGGAACTTTTCTAGGTTTCTCGAGTAGTTTTCCATTTTCGTCCTTGAGTACTAATTTCCATAATATCCAATTGTTCATATCTCTAAGTTCCTGAGGAACCTTATTTATATCTAACATATAATCTCCTTTATAATTTAATATCTAATTGCTCGGGTGTGCAAAATTTGTGCGATTCCATACCTTTAAATAAATTTTTGTCAATATTAAACAAATAGCAATCATTAGCGCTAATATTAGTACCTATTTCAATATAAAACATGGCATTGCTATTTTTTGTTTTTCTAAGAGTTATAATATTGCCCTTGCAGAACTTTGGATTGCACACCGCTTGTAAGTAATCGTGTTCTTCTTCGGTCAGGATAGTCTTTTCGTGCTTGATAATTTTAGCAACACCTGTAATCAACTCACTTGTTAAAACCAATCTTGTATCAATACTGTATTTGGGTACAACTAATATGCCTAAATCGCCAAAATAGCAATTTTTAAATATTCTTCCTTCTTCTATATCAAATTCCTCATTAATTTCAACTCCGAATAATTCTTTAATTGTTTTCATAATTTACTTCCTTTCTTTAGTCTGCATACTCTCGTTCAGTTTTCATCAACACTAGGTTACCAGTGAAGTGCTCATACTCGCCATAGTTAACTCGGTTTGCATACTCGCTCACTAATCTAGCATTACTGTACTGTGTTTCGTACCATTCTTTATCAACATTAATGTACTTATCTTCTACATCTTTAATAGTTTCAGCACCCTCTAGCTTTACCAAGCACACCCCCACGCTGTTAGCGTAGGGTCTGGGCTGGGTGCAAGTGTGTAATAACTGTTTCATTTAAAACGGAACCTGTTCATCAGTAACATCGTCTAACTTTTTATCACCATGCTTAGTGGGTTTAAAGTATGAAATGTAATTAGTTTCTTTGTCGTAATAATCATCGTGACTTTGACCTACAACAATTATCAACTTATGGTCAACAATTTCATCGAAAATATCGTCAATTGTTTTGAAATTAAGTGGTGTATTTTCTGGAAATATTGCCTTGATAATCTTAGTTAATCTCTTACGATTATAATATTCAGTAGCATTACCATTAGCGTCCTTTTCTTTAAACAAATTATCAAACAGGATTCTCTTTTGGAAACCTTGGTCGACATCATCTCTAATTTTGTAAGTTAAGATTGCGTAATTGTTACCATTCTTAGATGTTTTAACATCAATTTTATCAAGTGTTGCCTCGTACTCTCCCTTATCAATAATCTTGTATTCTTCTGTTTTAAAATCTTCTAATTCGTATGACATTTATATGTCCTCCTTTACTGTAAAATTCTTAACGTATATATCGTATAACTCATGCGATTTCAGCCACGTTATAAACTGCTTTACTGCGGTAATTATTCGCTCATCAGCTGAACCGTCATTCGTGTATTCTTCATTCGTGTGAATACTCACCTTTTCATCGTATGGTGCGGAACTATACCCAGCGCCTACTAGGTACTGAAACTTGTAGGCTTCTGGTACTAGTGCGAAGTAGCACCAATGCTGGTAACTATCTTTGTACTTGCCATATTCATATTTTGTGTTTCGCTTAATATCGGATATAACACCTGCCTTTAAGCAATCCAAGTAACCTACTAGTCTAAACTCTTCACCATTAATAACATAATCTTTCTGCCCGTAATATTGAAATTGACCGCCCAGGATCAACTCAGATATACCAGGTACTTTCCCCGCACACGCTAGTGCCTCAAAGTCAATACCCCTTTGCATTGCTGGAGTAGGTGGTTTGCGTACTCGGTGTAGATAATCAACAAAGTTTTCATAGGCTTGCTGTTGATAACTATCGGCACACTGCCACATATAATTCCAGGAATTAAGTAAACTCGCTGATACCTGCAACATACTTAGTCCTCCTTGATTATTAATCTAATTGTAATCATATTTACATTCTTCTAGCATTTTGAAATCACTGTCTATTAGTTTTACTTCTCCGCTTGTACTAACACTTGCGTGCTGCTTTTTAGCGGCTTCATAAAATGTTTTTGCTTTTGCTTTTGAAATATATAAAACAGTTTCTACTACTTCCAAACACGCTGAATATATACAAGTGTCTATTACCATATATTTATATGGGTCTTTAAATTCAATCTTATTCATATTCTACTTTCCCTCCTTGATAAATTCACTAGCATTCTTATCATATACCATGCCTAGTTCTTTAGCACGAGTTACAAGTAAGTCGAATAACTCTCTCTTGCTCGTGAGAGCATGTTTTAACCCTTTTAAGCCATTAAACACTTCATTAGGGTTGGTTGCACCTTTTATCACTTCTGCGTACTGCATGGCTTTATTATAAACCTTTTGTTCTGCGTCTAATTTCTTGGTGGAATCATTCAATTTCACTAAGTAAGTATCCATTAATGTTTTCAAGAATACATTAGGTGCACCCTCGGTCAACACAGGAACTTTGTAGCTTCCGTTAATTTCGTGGTTGCCTTTTGCAAATGAACGACTGTTAGCACTAAAGTTAATGGTACGCTCTTTACCTGTGATTTCCATAAATCCGCCTAGGTCGATACTTTCCCAAATCTTAGTCTTTGTTGAGCCCTCTGCACTTAGTCTATACTTAACATCATCATTATCTCTTTGTTCATCAGCATGGAATATAAACACAATGTGCTTACCCAAACTTTTTACAAACTTAGTGAACTCTTTGAACTCTTTAGCAATTGCACCGTAACCTGCTAAGGTTAGTGAGCCTGTCTTAGTTGAGTTTCTAGGTTCTTTCTTTATCACATAGGCTTTTTCTAATTCAAGCAAAGCACCTGCTGTATCAATAATTATTGTTTCATAATTACTAAGGTCTGACTTTTCTAAATCGTTTTTAACTTCCTCGAATGTGTTTGCGATTAATGTATCTCTTCTATATGGGCTCTCTACACGTGCTATCCCTCGGTCTAAGTCGATTAATAACGGCTTGGGTGCGGATAGGGCTAGCGTGGTTTTACCTATACTAGGTACCCCATAAATCAATACGCTAATCTTCTTCTTACTAAAATCTAATTCGCTTGCTTTATATATTGCCATATTATTTATCTCCTTTCTTTCCAGCCATATAAATTCTTGACTTTAGTATTTTATCGTATTTCAACATAGTAATTAATTGGTCAACTAAATCAGTGTCTTTTTTGTCTTGCTTGTTAAGATAATCAATAAGCCTTCCGATTTTAGCGCTAAGTTCATTTTCTTCGCTGATAACTCTTACCAACCAGTCAGGATTTGTGTTAATTTGTCTTATATTGTCTTCAACTGTTTGGTCGTGCTGGTATAAATCCCCGCCGACTTCTTGCTGATACTGGCTAAGATTACCCTTAACTGTTTGGTTGTATTGCAATAAATCTCCGCTGACTTCTTGCTCGTGTTGCCATAAGTTTTTTTTGACTTTCATATGTCCAATCCAGACATTCCCTTCAAAATTGCTGAAGTCTAAATGGTTTAAATTCAAATCCCCACTTCCGTCAATGCAATTCTCTAATAGCCATTCTTGTATTTCTTTTGTAGTTTTCATATTATTTCTCTCCTTTCACTTTACTTTAGATATAAATCAATAACTTCTTTTAAGTCCATTTTCAAATATGTTGCAATTCTAGCTAACAGTTTGAAACTAGGAACATAAGTACCACGCTCAATGCCTGAATACACAGGGTAGGATATTTTAATATCACTTGCCATTTTGCGTTGTGAGATGTTTCTCTCAAATCGTTTTGTGAGCAAAATCATTGAGAGTTCATTCTTAGGTTTTTTAATCATTTAGTTTCCTCCTTTCATTTCTTCTAGTTTATTGAATAGTTCTTTGACTAAATAGTATCTAGCCATTCCAACAGCGGTTTTGTTCCCTGCGTCAATGGCTTCAGATAAATCTTCCTCAACGTGGTTATATAAATAATCATAAGCGTTAATAATATATTCAAAACTATATTCAATAACTACCTTATTTATAACTTCTCTAACCTTATCTTCGCTCACACTGTCTTCTGCTTTTAACTCATCAAGCACATAAATCATTGCTTTGTTTGCTGTATCGCTTAATTCCAGTGTGGTTATATTAATTAAATCTTGTATTTTAATCATTTCGCTTCTCCTTTCTTTTACTCCTAGATTCTACCATAGTTAATTTACTATGTCTACTATTATTTTAACTTTTATTTACTATCTTGAATTTGCTTGAGTGCATTCTGCGCTGCATATATACTTTGCTCGGCTGCTTGCAACAACTCTTGCTCTTTAACGCTATAAGCACCTTGCTCGGTTATCGCTACAAACATCTCGTTACGCACGTTTGATACCGCACCCGCTAGTTGTACTCTAATGTTATTAATCATTCTTCATCTCCTCGGTGTATACTATATACTTTTCAACATTCTTTAGCTTCTTGTAAACTTTATTGGCATATCGGTATGACTTGCTACAACACATTTCGCCATACTTACCTTGCTCTCTAATTAAAACCTCCCACAATAACATATTAGTTATCCTCCTTTTTAATAATCTTAAACTCATCAAAATATATAGGGTTTGACTTTACTGATAAACTTCTAATCAATTTTCTATTGCGCTTTCTACGTTCTTTTGACCTTGTGCGTTCGTATAATTGTTCTAATTTGCAACCAAATTCGTACCAACCCTCGCCAACTATGAATCCATTAACTCCAGGTTCGGCAACATGGCAATAATTATAATTTCTTCTATTGCGTTGCCCTACCCATAAGAGCGACTTATTAATAGCGGAATGATAATTAAACCATTCGCCTTTAATTCTTTTGGGGTAACGCTGACATCTATTAATCTTTTTCATCGTGTTTCTCCTTTTTAATAATCTCTGCGCCCATTGAAAGATAATCGTTTAATATTTGCAATTCATATACTCCAGGCAAGCCTGGAATATAAATACACAACTCATCATCAAATTTATTAATATAACAACCTACTAGGTAATCTTTATAATGAAACATTGTTCCTGGTTCACACTTAGGAAGTTTTAAATCGAACTTCTCTCCAACTTCAACACCATATAATTCCTTAATCGTTTTCATCGTATATCTCCCAATCGTATATCTCCCATTTAATTAACTCTAATTTCATAAATTTAGAAATTGTAATTTTGCTTAAATCTTCTTCTTGCACGTATGTAACAATTCCCGCCGTAATAGTATTTACATAATAATATTGGCTCTCTATTAATGGGAGAATACCTTCAATTATCGCTAAAATATTTTGCCCCTCGTAATTATAAACAACCACTTCTCCTTTTTTAAATTTTTTCATCGTGTTTCTCCTATCTTGTTTAGCGCTGTAATCTGAACTAACATCTTTATACCAGCAAGTATTCCTACAACCCATAGCCATATACCGCTATACCCTCGCCATAGAATAATAGTAAGAACGGCTAACCCCATGAATTCCAAGATTAACATAAATAGCCACAATGTTAATAATTCTTGTTTATTCATACTTTTTAATTTCCTTCATTATTTGCTTAGCGTTATCTTCATCATTTTGTATCGTGAAATTTTCGGAACTATCAATAGAGCCCTCGAATAACCAGCCCTCTAATCTTTGAGGCTTGATTTTTCTCATGTGGTGGCTCTTCATATATTGAATTTCATTTAACAACACATTCTTTTGCAATTCTGTCAAATCGCCATGTGCTAAGGTATCACCTAAGACTTGTATATTAATTTTCATAATCTTCTCCCTTTCTCTACCGTAGTAACTTCGCAATCCAATTCCTCATCAGAGTTGTATTCACACGTTCTAAAGATAATATCTACGCTCTCCCCATACTTGTAGTGCTCACTCTGTAATTCACGCTCAGCGTCTTCCTGACTAACCTCGTACTGCTTCAGGGCTTTAGCTTTGTCCTGACCGCTGTATATACAATGGTTATACCCATTGTGTTCTTCAACATTGTTGTAAACTTCAACTGTGTAAATCTTTTCCATAATATAATCTCCTGTTTCTCCTAGCACTCAAGGTGGCTAGGTACCTAATAGTTAATCTCTTGTTCTATAACAACTTTTTTAGTATTCCAATACCAGTTGTCTGTTTCGGCTTTGACTAATTGAACTTTGCAATTCAC
>Ga0172378_10002341_pt1 | contig 17736 bp, 17 predicted proteins | sample GrowelOW332metaG_FD_119755 | JGI IMG/M metagenome (GOLD analysis project Ga0172378, IMG submission 119755) | Groundwater microbial communities from an aquifer near a municipal landfill in Southern Ontario, Canada - Pumphouse #3_1 metaG | ecosystem: Environmental > Aquatic > Deep subsurface >... | reverse complement strand
TTATTTATATCAGAAGCTATTACATTATTACATATATTATTTTTAATCAGATAAATAGGAATATACCCATGATCTGTTCCAATGTCTAAAACAGTTTTACATTTATCGACTTTTTCTGCTATTGCTATTAATCTTTTACTTATATCCATATTTTCTCCCAGAATGAAAAAGCACCCTTCTGGTGCTTAATCTAAATAATCCTTAAGTTTTTTACTTCTGCTTGGGTGTCTTAGCTTTCTAAGAGCTTTAGCTTCTATCTGCCTTATTCTCTCTCTTGTAACATTGAATTCTTTGCCTACTTCCTCCAGTGTTCTTGCTCTTCCGTCATCTAATCCAAATCTAAGGCGAAGAACCTTTTCTTCTCTGGGAGTTAATGTGTCCAGTACATTTATAAGCTGCTCCTTAAGCATAGTAAAGGCTGCAGCCTCTGCCGGAGCAGGTGCATCATCGTCTGGAATAAAGTCTCCTAAGTGGCTGTCTTCCTCTTCTCCTATTGGAGTTTCAAGAGATACAGGCTCCTGTGCAATTTTCATTATCTCTCTTACCTTATCTACCGGCATCTCCATCTTTTCTGATATTTCCTCCGGAAGAGGGTCACGTCCCAGTTCCTGAAGAAGCTGCCTGGATACTCTTATTAGTTTATTTATAGTTTCTACCATATGAACCGGTATCCTGATTGTCCTTGCCTGGTCTGCTATTGCCCTTGTTATTGCCTGTCTAATCCACCAGGTTGCATAAGTACTGAACTTATAACCCTTTCTATAGTCAAACTTTTCTACTGCTTTAATAAGGCCCAGATTTCCTTCCTGTATCAAATCAAGGAAAAGCATACCTCTTCCTACGTATCTTTTTGCTATGGAAACAACAAGTCTAAGATTTGCCTCTGCCAGCTTCTGTTTTGCTACGTTGTCACCAGCCTCAATCTTTTTAGCCAAATCTATTTCTTCTTCAGGGTGAAGAAGAGGTACCTTGCCAATTTCTTTTAAATACATTCTTACAGGATCATCTATTGAAATTCCTTCAGGCACTGAAAGATCTATTTCCTGTTCTGCTTCTTCTTCATGCATATCGTCTATAACTTCAATGTTAAGGTGTTCTAATGTCTCATATACCTTTTCTATTTCATCCGGTGTCAAATCAACAGCTTCAAGTTCACTTAGAAGCTCACTGTTTGTAATAACATTATTTTCTTTACCTTTATCTATCAGTTTTTTGACTGCCTGCATTTTAATTAGATTTTCACTGTTTTCTTTCTTTTCTTTCATAATGATACCTCCCTTCTTATATACTCATAAGTTCCTTTCTTATTTGTTCAAGTTCTTTTGTAAGCATCTGTGCCTCGTAGCTTTTGCCTTCTAAGAGTAGATTGGTTATTTCATTCATAATACTTTTTTTCGACTCCTCTAATTTATATTTTTTTATTCTTCTTATGTAATCTGTAATTAACCCTTCAATTTCATTCTCCTCATAAACTATATTAAGCTCCAAAATCTGAACCCATTCTTTTGAGCTTTCGATGTCATCACATCTGGATTCTATATATGAATTAGTATTTTCTTTATCCTTAGCCTCAGTTATAAGATCATAAATTTTTCTGTGAGGCTCAGTTATTAAAATAGCTTTTAAATTGTTTTCAGTAAAATAGCTATATGCCTTATCATCAACCAGCATAAGTTTCAAAAGAGATCTTTCTGCTGTTATGTGGGCAGGCTCTAAATATAATTTTTGTCCAAATTTACTATCTATATTCACTTCGTCGTTTTTTGCTTCTTTTAAATTTTTTTCTTTATTAATAATATCTATTATTGCCTGCTCAGATATCTTTATGTCTGAAGCTATTTTTTTAATATAGATATCCTTTTCTACCGGGTCTATGTCAACTAAAATAGATGTAACTTTCTTGGCATATCTTATTTTATCCTCAGTAGCATTTAGGTTAAAGCCTTCTTTTGCCCGAAGCAGTCTATAATCTATAAGAGACAGCGCAGCATCTATAAGTTTTAAAAATGCATCCTTCCCATTTGCTCTTATATACTCATCCGGATCTTTTCCCTGGGGAACCTTAAGAACTTTAATATCAAATCCTACCTCCCTAAGAATTTGAAGTCCTCTAAGTGTAGCATTTTGTCCTGCTAAATCTGCATCATAGGATATAATAACCTTGTCTGCATATCTTTTTAAAAGCTTAGCCTGATTATGAGTCAGTGCAGTACCCAGAGACGCTACTGCATTATTAACACCATACTGATGAAGGGCTATAACATCCATATAACCTTCAACTATTATTATCCTTCTGTCCTTAATATGCGGAGCAGCAAAATTAAGGGCATATAAATTGGTACCCTTCTTAAACACTTCTGTTTCAGGAGAATTTAAGTATTTGGGCTTTGAATCATCCAGTACCCTGCCGCCAAAACCTATTACCCGGCCCCTATAGTCAAACACAGGAAACATGACCCTGTTTCTGAATCTGTCATATAACTTGTTTTCCTTTTTAATAGCCAGCCCTGCTGATACTATCTCCTGTTCCTTATACCCTTTTGTTTTAAGAAAGTCAAGAAGTCCGGTCCACTTATCATAGGAATATCCCAAGCCAAAGTTATTAATAGTCTTCCCTAATATACCTCTGTTTGTAAAATAACTATAAGCATCTTTATTATTCCTTAATGCTTTAAAAAAATACTTAGCTGCATCAACATTTATTTTATAGTATTTATCCAGCTTATCAGTATTTTTAGATCCTTCTGTATCAATTATTATATTTACCCTTTCTGCTAAAAACTTAACGGCTTCAATAAACTCCAGATTTCTTCGTTTCATAACATATGTAATAACATTGCCGGTTTCTCCGCAGCCAAAACATTTATATATCTGTTTTTCCTGAGACACAGAAAAGGATGGTGTTTTTTCTTTATGAAAAGGACAGAGTCCAAAATAATTTGAGCCTGACTTTTTTAACCTGACATCTTCGGATATTACATCAACAATATCATTTTCTGTTTTAATTTTTTCTATAAGATCCTCAGATAATCTCAATACTATACCACCATTCTAATAATTTTACACAGATTAAAGTATATTCGACAAAAATTTCGTAATTCCTTCTTTATTAAATATACTTTTATATATATTCTTTATAAATTTCTATTTTCCTTCAATATATACTAAATATACTAATTTATTATATCCAATTTTTTTAAATCTAGTAAATTGAATAATACTAATTAGATTTTCATATAAAAAATGTTAAAGCTTCATTATTTTATATACATCAGCGGTCGGTAATTATGAAATTTACCCTAATAAATCACAAATTTAGGCACATAAATATCATTGAAGGTAAGCAGGCAGTAATCATCGCTCATACCTGCTATATAATCTGAAACTCCTCTATATAAGCCTTCTTCTTTTACTATGCTTATATAAAGCTCAGGCATCTTGTCCGGGTTTTTAATATAATAATCAAATACCTGATTTAAAATAAATTTAGCTTTGTCTCTTTCTGTTTTTAATTTTTCGCCATTGTATATATTTTTAAACATAAAATTTCTAAGTCCTGTCAAAGCACTTTGTATATCAGTACTTAGTCTTACCTCTAAAATACCCTTATTCAGATTATCCATCGTTGAGTATATACAGTCTTTAACCAATGTATCAATTCTTTTTGAATGGGTTTTTCCTAAAATTTCAATGCATTCTTCAGGCAGATCTTTTTCATTTAATATCCCAGCTCTGATTGAATCATCAATATCGTGATTTACATAAGCTATTTTATCACTAAACTTAACGACCTGTCCCTCTAAAGTTTTAGCTTTTTGTTCTCTGTCTGAAAAACCGCTGTGGCATAATATTCCGTCTAATACCTCTTCTGTAAGGTTCAGCCCTTTCCCCTGCTTTTCTATTTTTTTTAGAACTCTTACTGAGTTTTCATTATGCCTAAAGCCTCCGGGAAGAAGCTTGTCTAATACTTGCTCCCCATTATGAGCAAATGCCACATGTCCAATGTCATGCCCTAATGAGATAGCCTCAATTAAATCCACATTAAGTGACAGAGATGCACCTATTGTCCTTCCTATCTGGTTTACCTCCAATGTATGAGTAAGCCTTGTCCTATAATGATCCCCAAATGCTTTAATATATACCTGCGTTTTATGCTTTAGTCTTCTGAAGGATTTAGAATGAATTATCCTGTCTCTGTCCACCATATAGCAGGTTCGAATCGTATCTTTTTCCTCTTCTCTTTCCCTTCCAATGCTGCTGTCTGAGAAGGCTGCTTCCGGGATTAAAATTTTTCTTTCATTTTCCTCCAATTTTTTTCTTATATCCATAATATCACCTATATATAAAATTCTATAAAGAGGTTGAAAACCCTTTATTTTTTTAAAAATGTATATTATATAGTTTAAAATAATATCTTATATTAAAGCTAGGATTTTACTTAAAAACAATAGTTTAAGGAGTGCTCATATGTCTTCTAAGGAGATTTTTTCGGAGGAAAATATTAAAAAAAACGTCCTCCCTTTATTTAATATTATAGGCGGACAGGTTTCACAGATTAAGTTTAAAAACACAGAAAAACAAAGAGCAGTATACAAGGTAATTTATTATGATAAAGCTTACTGTCTTAAAAAAGTATACTTTTCAAAAGAGGACCTTTTATTTGTCTATTCTGCATTAGAGTGGCTATACAGGAATGGAATAAATGTTCCCAGATTTCTTCCCTCTGCAGATAAAAAAAGATATGTTCTTTGGGGAGGTATGCTTTTTGTTCTGACAGACTGGCTGCAGGGAGAAAAATGTGATTATGACAATTTAGAGCATATTATAAAATGTTCTACCAACCTGGGAAAAATGCATAGAATATCTAAAAATTTCACTCCTATTCATGGAAGCACTTTAAGAGAAGGATATGGAAATATATACACATCATATAATAAACATTTTAATGACCTTTTATCAATATATAATAAAAGTGAAAAGTATAATGATAAATTTTCTAAAATATATGCAGATAATTTCAGCGACAATTTCATTCTTTCAAAAAGAGCAGTAGAAATAGCTTCTCTTATAGATCACAGCAAGCTGACCAAATCATTATGCCATATGGACTATGTAAATAAAAATATATTAATAAAGGGGGATATAGTTTCTGTTATTGATTTTGACAAATGCAGAATGGACTATGTTTCTCATGATATATCATATTTTTTAAGAAGAATCCTAAAGAGAAATAATTCTAAGTGGAGTTTAGAAATAGCAATTTCATCCATCAACCTTTACCTTGAGGAAAATAGTCTGAATTTAAATGACTATCTCTATACAATTTCATATTTATCATTTCCTCAAAAGTATTGGAAGATATCCAGAGATTACTATAAAAACAGAGATAAATGCAATAAAGAAAGCTTTACACTGCTTCTTAATGATGCTGTGGAACGAGATGACCTTCAGATTAATTTTCTTAATGATTTTTTAGATTATATAGAAAATAAATTTAAAATAAAATTACCGGGATAAACCCGGTAATTATTATCTTTTATTTTTTAGTTGAGCCTGTGCTGCAGCAAGTCTAGCAACCGGAACTCTAAATGGTGAGCAGGATACATAGTCGAGTCCTACATTATGGCAGAATTCAACTGATGATGGGTCTCCGCCATGCTCTCCGCATATTCCAAGATGTATATCTGGTCTTGTAGATTTTCCTAGCTCTGCAGCCATCTTTATAAGTTTGCCGACGCCTTTTTGGTCAAGCTTAGCAAATGGATCAAATTCATAAATCTTCTTATCATAGTAATCGTCTAAGAACTTACCTGCATCGTCTCTTGAGAATCCAAATGTCATCTGTGTTAAGTCATTTGTTCCAAATGAGAAGAATTCTGCTTCCTTTGCGATTTCATCAGCTGTGATTGCAGCTCTTGGAATCTCTATCATTGTTCCAACTTTGTACTTAAGCTTTTCTCCGGATCTTGCTATTAATTCATCTGCAGTTTTAACCACAATATCCTTGACATATTTTAATTCCTTTATTTCTCCAACAAGCGGTATCATTATTTCAGGAACTACATTATATCCTTTCTTCTTTCTTACTTCCAGAGCTGCTTCTATAACTGCCTGTGTCTGCATTTCTGCTATTTCCGGGAAGGATACTGCCAGGCGGCAGCCTCTGTGTCCCATCATCGGGTTAAACTCATGAAGTGATAAAGCCTTATCTTTTAAGTTCTCATAAGTTACTCCCATCTGGGAAGCTAGTGCCTTTATATCTTCTTCTGCTGTTGGAAGGAACTCATGCAGTGGTGGGTCTAAGAATCTGATAGTAACAGGTCTTTCCTCCATAGCCTCATAGATTCCAATAAAGTCTTCTTTCTGCATTGGAAGTATTTTCTCTAATGCTTTCTTTCTCTGCTCGATAGTTTCAGATAAGATCATCTCTCTCACCGCTGCTATTCTGTCTTCTGCAAAGAACATATGCTCTGTTCTGCAAAGGCCAATACCTTCAGCTCCAAAATTAACTGCCTGCTTAGCATCTTTGGGAGTATCTGCATTTGCTCTTACTTTAAGAACTCTGACAGAATCCGCCCACTCCATAAATGTTCCGAAATATCCTGTAATTTCAGGTTCTTCTGTTTTTATAGCTCCAATATAGACATTACCTGCAGATCCGTCTAAAGAAATATAATCTCCTTCTTTAACTACAAAATCTTTTACCTTAAATATTTTTTCTTCTTCGTTTACTACTATATCTCCGCAGCCGGCAACGCAGCAGGTTCCCATTCCTCTTGCAACAACTGCAGCATGGGATGTCATTCCACCTCTGACTGTAAGTATTCCTTCTGAAGCTACCATTCCTTCGATATCTTCCGGAGATGTTTCAAGTCTGACTAAAATAACCTTTTCTCCATTTGCATGAGCTTTTTTAGCATCTTCTGCTGTAAAGTATACCCTGCCGCAGGCACCTCCCGGTGATGCTGGGAGTCCTTTAGCAACTATTACTGCCTTCTTTAATTCATTGTTTATAAAGGATGGATGTAATAACGAATCTAACTGCTTAGGCTCCACCTTCAAAAGTGCTTCTTCCTTTGTTAATAATCCTTCTTCAACTAAATTAACAGCTATTTTAAGTGCAGCTGGTGCTGTTCTCTTTCCATTTCTTGTCTGCAGAAAATAAAGTTTGCCCTGCTCTATTGTAAACTCCATATCCTGCATATCTCTATAGTGGTTCTCTAATTTATGAGCTATATCCATAAACTGCTTATAGCATTCTGGTAAATCCTGCTCCAGCTTTGTTATCGGCTGGGGTGTTCTTATCCCAGCAACAACATCTTCACCCTGAGCGTTTATTAAGTATTCACCAAATATAAGTTTTTCTCCTGTAGCCGGGTTTCTTGTAAAAGCAACACCAGTTCCTGATGTATTTCCCATATTTCCAAATACCATGCACTGCACGTTTACAGCAGTTCCCCAGTCTCCCGGAATATCATTTAACCTTCTGTACACATTAGCTCTTGGATTATCCCAGGATCTAAATACAGCAGTTATAGCTTCAGTTAACTGTACCATTGGATCTTGTGGAAAACTTTCTCCCTTATTTTCTTTGTAAGCAGCTTTAAACAATTCAACAACTTTCTTTAAATCATCTGTTGTTAAATCTGTGTCGAATTTAGCGCCTTTAGCTTCTTTTACTTTATCTAATATAGCTTCAAACTTTCTCTTTTCAATTCCCATAACAACATCTGAGAACATCTGGATGAATCTTCTATAAGAATCATAAGCAAATCTTTCATTACCTGTAAGCTTTGCTATAGAAACTACTGTTTCATCATTTAATCCTAAGTTTAATATTGTATCCATCATGCCGGGCATAGAAGCTCTTGCTCCTGACCTGACTGATACTAATAATGGTTTTTTTGTGCATCCCAGCTTCTTTGAAGACATTTCTTCAACTGTTGCCAAGGCAGCATTAATTTGATTTAATACTTCATTTGATATTTTTTTATCATCCTCATAGTACTTTGTGCAAGCCTCTGTTGTTACTGTGAAGCCTTGAGGAACTGGTATCCCCAGGTTAGTCATTTCAGCCAAGTTAGCACCTTTCCCGCCTAATAGGTTTCTCATGGACGCATTTCCTTCACTAAAAAGGTATACATACTTTTTTCCCATTAAATAATCCCTCCATTTATGTAGTATGTTATGGATACTTTGTACCCGAATAAACTAATGTTAATATATAACATTGTTAATTATATCACTAATTATACCAATGTTGTATATTTTATTTCATTTTTATGAAATATATAAAAAAGTATACCTAAATTTAGTCAGTTTTATCAATAAAAATAGAAGAGCCGTTTTTAGCGGCTCTATTTGTCTTTATTATCATCATCAAATTTAACTTTATAGGAATAAGTATTATCATCTTTTTCTTCTTCTTTATCTTTAGTGAATTTATCCTTAACATCTTCTTTTATGTCATTTACCTTATCTTTAACCGTGGATACAGTGTTTACAACATATTTGTTAATTACTTCAACTGTTCCATCCTCTTTTGTTATCTCTATAGTAAGCTTTGTATAAACAGCTCCAATTGTTCCCACTGCAAGAACTGCAAGAACTATTGGGTTAAAAAGAGCCACAGCTCCGGCAGCCAGACCTGCATTTACAGGTATATCTACCAGTATTTTTTCCTCTTTTTTAATTCTTATCCTGTTTACATTACCCTTTTTAATAAGCTTTTTTAGTGTGTCTATGAACTCATTTTTAGAAACATATTCCTTCTTTCCCTTATCTTTGTTATCCTCCAGGAAAATAAGAGCATCTACTACATTGCCTTCTGCACGAATCAAAGCCTCTTTTGCTTCACTATAGGAAGCTTTAGTCCTTTCTCTTATTAAATCAATCTTCTCTAATGTAATTTCCTCCATTTTTATTCCTCCTTTAATTTTTTAAACATATTCAAGCTGTTAGGTATTTTGCCATAGCTTTCCATGATAATATATGTGGTTATCTTTTTTATCTCTTCTCTGGATTCTTGATTTAGTTTCAATCTTCCAATTTTGTCCATTGAAGAATTATTAATAAATTTCAGTGAACTATATGCAGAAGGACTTATTTTAATACTATTTTCCCCAACACAATTATTACATATACCACCGAAATTTTGTATATCAAAATAATGTACTGAAGCTAGTTTTTCATTACAGATGGTACATCTGTCTAAGCTTAGGTTATAGCCTGTCAGGTTAAGAAGTTTAAGCTCATAGGCTCTTGCAAGTAAATCCTGATCAATAGATCCGGTTTTAAGAAGGTAAAAGGAAGCAACTATCAGTTTAAATATATTTTCATTTTTTTCCTCCTCTACAGCTGCTATATCTGTAAGCTCACAAAAGTATGAAGCTGTAAGAAGAGAATCTAAATCATCCATTACCTCATTAAATGAATCTATCAAAAATCCTTCATTTAAATGATAAAAGGACTTTCCCTTAAATATCACTATCTCAGAGTATGAGAAGGAATTAGTTATTGTAAAAAGCTTGCTTTTGCTTTTTTTTGCTCCCTTAACGTAAAGAGTTATTTTGCCTAAATCCTCAGTATAAGCCCAAACTAATTTATCATTTTCCTTAATATCCTGAGTCTTTAATACTATTGCCCTTGTCTTAACTACTGGCATATCTTACCTCTTATTTGTAACCTAAATCTTTTAAAACGTAGCTGTTGTCTCTCCAGTCCTTTTTTACCTTAACCCAGAGATTCAGTGTTATGTTTTGCTGAAGGAATTTTTTAATATCCTCTTCTGAGTGCTCTCTTATCTTTTGAAGCATAGAACCGTTTTTGCCTATTAATATGCCTTTATGGGAGTCTTTTTCACAGTATATGGTAGCTTCGATATTATATCCGTTTTTCTGCTGTTTCATCTGTAATATTTCAACTGCAGTTCCGTGAGGAACCTCTTCTCTTAAAAGTCTTAAAATCTTTTCTCTTATTATCTCTGATACAATGAATCTTTCCTGCTGATCAGTTATCATATCCTCAGGATAAAACTGAGGTCCTTCACTTAGATTATCTTTCATAATAGAAAGAAGCTGTTCCAGGTTTTTATTTTTAAGAGCTGATATGGGAATATATTCCTTAAACGGAAATTCTTTTGAGAAAAGTTCCAGTGTCTTAGCAACTTTTTGTTTATCCCATTCGTCCACCTTATTTATAAGAAGTATTACAGGAACCTTGCTCTTTTTTAGCTGTTCTAATATATGAAGGTCTCCTTTATTTATTTCTTCAGATGGAGTTACTATATATAGGATTAGATCAACCTCATTTATAGAATTTTCCGCTACATTTACCATATATTCGCCTAATTTATGTTTAGGCTTATGAATTCCGGGAGTATCTACAAATACTATCTGGTAGTCTTCCCCTGTAAGTATTGTCTGAATATTATTTCTGGTAGTCTGAGGTCTTGGTGATACAATTGAAAGCTTCTCTCCCAGCAGAGTATTCATCAAAGTTGATTTACCAACGTTTGGCCTTCCTATTATAGATACAAATCCTGATTTGTACATAAATCCTCCTTATTTTAGATCCTTTTTAGTAAAAGCGAAAGGAAGTACTTCATTTGCTTTTTTAACTATATAATCTTTTTCATTTTTTGCCATTATAACTTCTGTATCTTCATCAGAAAATTCACTTATAACCTGCCTGCATATACCACAGGGCGCGGTAAAATTAGTAAAATCTCCAACTATTGCTATTTTCTTTATATTTCTTTCTCCTTCAGAAACAGCTTTAAATATGGCTGTCCTCTCAGCACAGTTAGTAGCTCCAAAGGAAGCATTTTCTATGTTGCATCCGGTATACAATTTATCATTTTCAGTTAATAAAGCAGCTCCTACTTTAAAATTCGAATAGGGTGCATAGGCCATTTTTCTAGCGCTGACAGCCTCAAGAATCAAATCTTCATTACTCATATTATTACCCCTTTTATACCACAATATAAATAGTATATAAATTATAACACTAATTTTTATTAATAGCCAAAATGTTATTATGCAAATTACTTAGAAGTTGAATTTGCATAACTTTAATTTGTTTTTCTGGTTAAAAAACGGTGAACATTCGTTATTTTATCCAGAAAACAGCCAAAGGTTATTATGCAAATTCCTTAGATAAATATTTTTATAAGCAGGATGCTGATAAGTGTACCAAAAATACCTCCGGCAACTACTTCAAATACAGAATGAATATCTGAATCCACCCTGCTCTGAGCAACTATTACTGCTAAAATGTAACTTAGTATTACAACCGGAGGGTTCTCTGAAAGAAGAGCTATAATGGTAGCTATGGCAAAGGCAATAGCAGAGTGTCCGCTGGGGAACCCTCCCTTTAGCGGAGTTCCTTCCCCAAATATAGCCTTTACTACTAATGTTAAAATAGAAACTATCACTAAAATTATAAATATAGCATAGGTATTAGTACTTTTAACCTTATTTATAGTAGTATAAGTAAATGGAACAAGCTTATCCCAAAATATTATAAAGCCTACAAAAACTGCATTTACTGCTGTTACCAGCACTGCTCCTGCTGCTACATTTTTTGCAATTTTTGCAAGAGGGTGATAAAAATTTGTGGTAGCGTCAATTGCAGCCTCTATTGCAGTATTAATAAGCTCTGCAGTTATAACCATTGTGATTGTTATAGTGATAATCAGCAGTTCTACTTTTTTAAGATCATAAAAAAAGCACAGAGTCAAAATAAAAAGAGCAGTTATCATATGAATCCTCATGTTTCTCTGTGTTCTTACTGCATGAATTATGCCTTCAATAGCATAATTAAAGCTGTCTACCATCTTTTTTATTTTCATATTCTCACCTTCTTAAATTAAAGGCAGAGAGTATTTTCTCCTCTTCCTCTCTCATGACTTTTTTCATTTCATCTTCCATATGATCATAGCCTAAAAGGTGAAGCATAGAATGAACTGTAAGATAACAAACTTCCCTTATAAATGGATGATTATACTCTTTAGACTGATACTCTGCCTTTTGCAGTGATATTACAATATCCCCAAGGACCAAGTCATCTCCATCCTTAAACTCGTCTTTAAATGTATTATCACTGTAAACATCTTTATAATATTCACCTTTTGGATACTCCAGCATTGGAAATGAAAGCACATCCGTTTCTTCTTCTATCCCTCTGTAATTTTTATTAAGCTCCATTATTCCATCATTGTCTACAAAGGTTAAGCTTATCTCACAGGGTATTTTTACCTGCTGCTCCTCCAGTGTGAAATTTATTATCTTTTCTAAGATATCTTCTAAATCCTTTTCATAGGATATTTTGTCCTGCTCATTGCTTATTAGTATCATTACTTTCTTCCTTTCTCTTCCACTTGTCTTCCGGATACTCTATTCTTTGATGGTATACACCGCTGAGAACCTTATAAAAAGCCTCTCTTATCTTATTTAAATCCTTTAGTGTTATATCACAGTTATTAAGCTGCCCATCATTTAACCTGTCTTTAATTATATTATTAACCATTTCTTCAATTTTACCCTTAGTAGGATCAGAAATTGATCTTACTGCAGCCTCAACTGAGTCTGCCAGCATAATCACACCAGCTTCCTTTGTAAAAGGAATTGGTCCTCCGTATCTGAAATCCTCTTCCTTAATTTCCTCAGGCTTTTCTGCTTTATTTTTCATTGTTAAATAAAAATATTTTACCAGTGTAGTTCCATGGTGCTGCTCTATGATATCCTGAATTACCTGTGGAAGCTTGAACTCTTTTGCCAGCTCAATTCCATCCTTTACATGGCTTGTTATTATAAGTGTGCTTAAGTTTGGTGTTATTTTATTATGGGGATTATCATTTCCCATTTGATTTTCATTAAAGAAATAAGGCCTTTTAACCTTACCTATATCATGATAATATGAGGCAACCCTGGCCAGCACCTGATTTCCTCCGATGCTTTCTGTGGCAACTTCTGCTAAATTTGCTACAAGTACAGAATGATGATAGGTACCGGGTGCTTCCATTAATAGTTTTTTAAGCAGTGGACTGTTTGGGTTTGAAAGCTCTAAAAGCTTTATCGTAGTAACAACATCAAACATATTTTCAAACAGCGGTAAAAAGCCGATAGTTAGAACTGCTGATAATATACTTCCTATTAAAGCGTAGCCTGTCCTCTTGAATATATCAATCATATTATTGCTGAGCAGGAAACCATCAGTTAATGTAACCAGTGCTATTATTACTCCAATAAATAATGAAGAATAAATAATATCATTTCTCTCCTGCATCTTTTTTAATGCCAAAGCTCCCAAAAGAGATGCCAGAAGCGATATTATTGCGACCTCTATGTTAAAGCCTACAACTGCTGCTATTAAAACAGCATTAAGGCAGCTTATAACTATTGACATCCTATAATCAAGTAAAAGAGTAAGAAGCATAGGTGCAAATGCTGCTGGAATTAAAAATGGTGATATTATTGTGATTGTCCTTGCCAAAATAAGTGCTGTTATATTAAGAGTTGAAATTAATGAAAGCTTTTTCCAGTCATTAAATACTTCCCTTTGAAATTTAAATAAATAATATCCTTCCAAAAATATTATTATTAGGACTAAAATAGATGACACCATATATGTACTAAAATTGAATTTATTGTTGCTCTTTAATAGGCCTAAGCTGTTTAAAATGCTTATTTCTCCTTTGGATACAGGTTCTCCCTCTTTAACAATTATCTGATCTTTTTTTATGGTTACAGATTTTACATTATTTTTTGCAGTCTGCCTAAGCTCATTTGTTTTTTCCTCATCATAAAAGAAATTCGGCAGTACTACCTTATCAATAAGTGAATATCCTATTTCCTTACCTTCAGAGCTGATTTTATACCCATTTATTTTAGCTATAAGAGTATCTTTTGCTTTTTTCACTTCTTCATTTTTATTTTCAATATTTTCATCATATAAGGTATACAAATCTTGAACTAAATTATTTTGAAGTTTTACTATATTATCCTTACTCATTTTAAATATACCGGTTAAAATATCCTGAGAAATAATAATCTGTCCTTCTGAATTAACTTTTTTAGCTTTATCGCCGCTGGAAATATTTAAATCATATGCACCAAGCACACTTTTAAAAAAAGCATTCACCTGACTTAAAACCTGAGACTTAACCTCATAGTTTTTATTATATTGAAGAGGCACAGCATCAACAGCCTTTTTAACAGCTGCAGAGGTGCTGGCCTCATCTATTATTTCCCTTTGTGCTTTTATATTTATTTTAGCGATATCTCCTTCTTTCAAATCATACCTTTTAAAACTGAAGGATGTAACAACTACAGCACAGGTGATTATAAAAGATGAAATAAATACAACTAACATAAGAAATCTATTCTTTTCCTTTATCCTGTTAAAAATCATTATTTTTTCTCCTCTACCTCTTCCTCTATAGGCATTTGTTTAACAGCAATGTCTTCTTCTGCAACTACGATTAAGCTGACCTGAACTCTATCTTTCAATATATTTTTGTAGACCCTTTTATCAAGTACCTTTACAGATTTATCAAAATTTAATTCGATTTCAGAGAAAAGCTTTTCAACTGTTTTCGAAGCTGCATTATCAGGGCTTACATAATATGGTTTATTCACGACTTCCCAGTATGTTTCACTTCCGAATATAAATTTCCTATCTTCTATTTTATCATAATCTTTGTAGATTTTCTCACTATTTTTAAAGTATATCCTTTTGCCGAATAAATCAATATAATATTTTTTTACCTTTCTCCCTGTCCTCTCTCTTCTGAATTCAATCAGCGGCACACTTTCACTTTTTTCGTAGAAGGTTTTCCCGTAAACCTCCCCTTCTGCCCTTATTTCGTATTCTTCCCCTTCCTTGCCCTGTTTATTTAAAACTAAAGTTTGACCTTTTTTAACTATGTCTCCCTTTTTGACTATTGCTTTTCCTGATATGGTATAAACACTTAAAATTTCTGCATCCCTGGATGCAGCAAGGATACAGGAGGAGGTTTCATTTTTTATTTCCGGGGGCTCCTGCCTTTCTTGTACAACAACTACCAGTGAGCCTGCTTCCTTTCTTATTTTTATCCAGCTTATATTGCTGTTATCCTCCATCATTTTTCTTTCCAGTGCGTATACATCAACATTTTTTACACTTATACCTTCTTTTATACTAAGTCTTTTTAAATCTCTTCTTATTTCAAAAGGAGTTATATATTTCCCTGATGTAATGTTTATCGTCCATATAAATGTTGATAAATAATATAGGATAGCAAAAAATAATATACCCCCAAATATAAGTCCCCATCTCTTTCTCCATCTGTATAATACAAAACTTCTTCCCCTCCTGCTGTTTATCTTTATTTTTACCCCATACCTTTTGCTGAGATTATAAAATTTTTCATAATCCTTTAAATATATTTCTGCTTCAACAGAATTAATATTTTTCTTTTTAATATTTTTAAGGAGAATATCATTATTCCAGAGAATATTTATAAATCCTTCAATTTTAGAGGAAATTATTTCAATAATTACAATACCATTATTAAATTTTCTATTCATTTATAGCTAATCCCCGTAAAGTTCCCATTTAATACAATGGTGGTTTTACTCATATATATTATGTTAATTTTATCTCCCTCTAAAATAATTTCTCCTATTTTTGAATTTATTTTTATTACATCCTGCTGAAAATACCTTACTCCCTGATGATTTTCTATGGAAATTTCATTATTTCCTACAATAGTTATTTTAGGTATATTAATAACTACATCTTCAGGAATATCAAGACTTTTAGATAATCTTTCTGCTGCTTTAATCAGCCTTATTCCCATAAATGCTCCATTTTATTACTACTATTTAATTTATGAATTGAAATATTCAATAATAACCGAAAAATAATAAAATTACAGGAAAGTATTTTTATGCAATAAAAAAAGGCCTATTAAAGCCTTTTTAATTCAACAAATGCTATACCCTTTTGGCTGCTGGCTATAAGTTATTTGTAACTGCAAAGGAAGGAAACCATTGGACTAATAGACTAATAAGTCCTCCTGCAGTCTAAAGTTCTATTTGAACTTTCTTTTTCTAGCAGCTTCTGATTTTTTCTTTCTTTTTACACTTGGTTTTTCATAGTGTTCTCTTTTTCTTATCTCAGACATAACACCAGATCTGGCACATTTTCTTTTAAATCTTTTAAGTGCGTTTTCTAATGATTCATTTTCACCAACTCTAATTTCTGACACAATATCCCTCCCTCCGCTAGCTCAATTTAATTTTAAAAATTAAATGCAGCCTTAGGACAAATTAGCACACAAGTAATTATACAATAACTTTTCAAGGCCTGTCAAGATTTTCATCGTTATGGCCACAATAAAGTTTTCCCACCTAACAAATGAAAATGAATATGAAATACAGACTGTCCTGCATTCTCACCGCAGTTTGTAACTATCCTGTATCCATTATCCTCTATTTTTAGAATTTTTGCAATATCTTTAGCTTTAAAGAGTATATAACCTAGTATTTCTTTATCTTCATCCATAGTTTCATTAAGGCTTGGAATATGTTTTTTAGGAACTATAAGAACATGGACTGGAGTTACCGGATTTATATCTTTAAAACAGTATATCTTATCATCTTCATAAACCTTCTCTGATGGAATATCTCCGTTTATTATTTTGCAGAATATACAATCCTCCATAATATCACCTCCCATATTATATTCAATTATTAATATTAAATTCCTTCTATTTTTCCTCTGGCTGCTAAATTAATATTTTCTTCTAATTTTGTCTTCAATATTTTATCTTCAATATCAGCAGCGGAACCTGAAATAACCCTTATATAGTTGGGGGTATAGCCATCGTATATACCATCATCTAATCTTTTCTCATATAAAACATCATAAGATAATCCTAAATTTTTATTTATAAATTCATTTTCCAGCTTGCCACTGAGCTCTATTAGTTTTTTGCTTCTTTCTTCCTTCTCGGAGGCCGATACCATATCAGGAAGCTTAGCAGCTCTTGTTCCTTCTCTTATTGAATATTTAAAAACATGGGTCTTTGTAAGCATAATATTTTGGAGAAAGGAATAGGTTTTATTAAACTCTTCTTCAGTTTCGCCTGGGAATCCTGCTATAATATCAGTTGTTATTGAAATGCCAGAGAAATTTTCTCTTAATTTATTAACAGCCTCACTGTATTCTTCAGCTGTGTAGTGCCTGTTCATCCTCTTAAGAGTCTCATTGCAGCCGCTTTGAAGGGATATATGAAAATGAGGGCAAAGTTTTTTTAAAGCCTTAAGTCTCTTTATATTTTCATCTGTAAAAAATTCAGGTCCTATTGAGCCTATTCTTATTCTCTCAATTCCATCTATTTTATCTATCTCTTCAAATACCCTGACTAGTGTTATGTCCTCTTCTAAGTCTTTTCCATAGGATGAAACATCAATACCTGATAATATGATTTCTTTAAATCCGTTTTTTGATAAATCCTTAACCTCCTCTATTATGCTGGTAAGAGGCTTGCTTACTGATGCTCCTCTTGCATAAGGTATAAGACAGTATGAGCAGAAATTATTACAGCCGTCCTGTATTTTTATAAATGCTCTTGTCCTGTTATCATAACTTTTTACGCTGAGGTCTTCAAATATTTTATCTTTTAAAACATCCTTAAGAGAAACTTGGTTTTTTCTTTCTTCTTTAAAATTATTTATTTGATAAATTATT
>Ga0172378_10002337_pt1 | contig 17740 bp, 13 predicted proteins | sample GrowelOW332metaG_FD_119755 | JGI IMG/M metagenome (GOLD analysis project Ga0172378, IMG submission 119755) | Groundwater microbial communities from an aquifer near a municipal landfill in Southern Ontario, Canada - Pumphouse #3_1 metaG | ecosystem: Environmental > Aquatic > Deep subsurface >... | reverse complement strand
ACGTGATCGCCCATCACGGAGTGTTAGATAAGGGTGTGCATTTCATCCAGAAACCGTTTTCAATACAGGACCTGGCCACCAAATTGCGTGAGGTGCTGGAGAGTTGACATCCTCTCATCAGCTGGCTGCAGAGATTCTTCACTTATGGGTCCCTCGAAGAGTCTTGTATTTCGTTCAGATTCGAAGGACTGAAGAAAATTTATCGCGGGCATAGCTTTGCTCTCAGAGTCCAGCGCTGACCTCGACGTCTCGTTCCTTGCTTTGTCGGAGGATAAATTTTTGAATGTAACAAAGAAAATGGGCGATTATTCGATGTCTCCTGATCATACGAATTCAGGCATTGCTTTTTCTGTTTCGCAACGTTTGTAATGCTGAATTTGGTAAGGTTGATGGTATTGTTCGGGCAAAATGACGACCATATATTCCCGTCGTTTTATCAAGAGCAGAAATCAATCGAGTAATTTCCCTCCTGCAATATTCCTGCAGCAGTGAAGTCCGACCCCGGAAAATTGAGGTCGGACCTGTTGCATTGAGAGTTTTTAGACCTGCACCGGAACCGGGGCAAATTTCACCACATCAAAAAGCCCCATATCTGTCAGACGCAGCTCGGGGATGACCGGTAGAGCGAGAAAGGCAAGGAGCATGAAGGGATTGATCTGCTCCGGAATCCCCAGAGTGTGTGCAGCCTCGGTCACCTGCCGCTGTTCCCGGTCAAGGTCGGCCAGTGGAGCATTGGAGATTAATCCGGCGACTGGCAGAGGCATGGTGCAGACCACCTTGTCTCCGCGGACAACCACCAGACCCCCGCCGATACGTTCCACCTCTTTTGCCGCACGCATCATCGCCACATCAGTGTCACCGAGCAGAATGAGGTTATGCGAATCGTGACCGACGGTGGAGGCCAGCGCACCGCCCCGTAATCCAAAGCCGCTGACCAGGCCGACACCCACACTGCCATTATCGCGGTGGCGCTCGACTACTGCGAGTTTCAAAACGTCTTCCTTTGCCGTCGGCTGGAAGCAGCCGTCAACAACATTAACCTCCCGCTTCACAGCGGTGGTAACCAGAGAACCCGCGGCAATCTCAATCACCCGTGCTGTTACTTTTCCATTTTTTGAACCGTCAGCCGGTTTCAGAGGCAGGCGCAGAAGTTTCTCTTCCAATCCACCGAGATGAACGGTGTTCAGCATGCGCGAATCAATCTCCGTCTCCGCCGTAAAGAGGGCCTTGCCGTTTTCTGCCACAATCTCGCCATCCTTATAGACTCTCTCTACCTGCACTTCATGCAGGTCATTCAGCAACACAATATCCGCAGCATAGCCAGGTGCGAGGGCGCCGCGTGCCTCCAGTCCATAACATTCGGCGGTGTTCAGGGTTGCCATGCGAATGGCTGCCACCGGGTCAAGTCCGAGGCGGATCGCTTCCCGGATATTGTTATCAATATGACCGTGGCGGAGGATGTCTCCGGGATGGCGATCGTCGGTGCAGAAGAGACAGCGGCGAAGGTTCTCCGGAGTAACGCCGGCCAGCAGCGCAGCCAGATTGCGGGCCGCAGAACCTTCCCGGATCTGCACATACATGCCGAGGCGAAGGCGTTCAATCATCTCTTCAACTTTCTCGCATTCATGATCGGTGTGAATCCCCCCTGCGGCGCAGGCGTTGAGGTCCCGGCCGGAAAGTTGTGGACTGTGACCGTCAATAATTTTTCCGGCACGGTATGCCAGGGCCAGTTTGGCCAGCACGGCAGGGTCGCCGGCAATAACTCCTGGATAGTTCATCATCTCCCCGAGTCCAGCAACCCTTTCTCTGTCGATGAAGGGAGCCAGAGCTGCGGCGTTGAGTTCGGCTCCGGCGTGTTCAAAGGCGGTGGCGGGGACGCAGGAGGGGAGCATGACATAGAGATCAAGGGGCAGATCCTCCCCCGCTTTGAGCATATACTCCAGTGCGGCGGTACCACAAACATTGGCGAGTTCGTGGGGGTCAGCGATTACCGCAGTGGTCCCGCGGGGCATGACTGCCCGGGCAAACTGTCCTGGTGAGGCCAGTGAGGATTCGATGTGGACATGGGCATCAATGAAACCCGGGGCAAGGATTTTGCCCTCACAGTCAATGGTTTCCACTCCTTCATATCCGCTTCCCACAGCGGCAATACAGCAATCCACCACGGCGACATCGGCCTCCAGCAGTTCTCCGGTGAAGACGTTGACCACCTTCCCCCCTTTAAAAAGAAGATCTGCCGGACGTCGCCCGGCGGCCACATCAATACGCTGTTTTAAAAGTTGTTCCATGTCATGAGACTCCAGAGAAATGTCACCCTGTTTAGTTTTGAATAAAAACAGGAAAGATAATTTTAATAATAAACAGCGCCGCGATAAACCAGGTGAGTATGGGAACCTCTCTGCCCCGACCGGCGACGGTTTTCAGCACGATATAACTCGTTACGCCCCACATGATCCCGTTGGCGATGGAGTAGGTGAGTGGCATGATAATAAAGGTGAGGAAGGAGGGGATCGACTCGGTGTAATCCTCAAAATCGATATCCTTTATCGGGGTGAGCATGAAGAGACCGATGAGGATCAGCACCGGCGCAGTGGCAGCCCCCGGAATTATCGCAAAGATGGGCGAGAAGAAGAGGGCGAGGAAGAAAAAGAGAGCGGTGACCACGGCGGAAAGGCCGGTGCGGCCACCTTCTGCTACCCCCGAGGCGGACTCCACATAGGTGGTAACGGTGGAGGTTCCGAGGCAGGCGCCCACGGTGGTGCCCACGGCATCGGCAAAGAGCGCCTTTTTGGCGTCGGGGAGACGGCCCTGATCGTCCAGCATGTCGGCTTTGGTGGCAACGCCGATAAGGGTGCCGACAGTGTCAAACATGTCAACAAAGAGAAAGGTAAAGAGGATAAAGAGAAAATCGAGAGTTAAAATGTTGTGCCATTCAAAGGCAAAGAGGATTGGTGCAGGCGGAGTTGAGAAGATCGACTCAGGCAATTGGGTGACGCCCATGGGGATTCCGATGGCGGTGGTGGCGATAATACCGAGAAAGAGTGCACCGCGAACCTTGAAAACCAGTAAAGAGCCGGTGATAAGAAGACCGATGACTGTAACCAGCGGGGCTCCACTGGTGATGTTGGCGATATCGAGTGGGATGCCTTCGCCCTGACGAACGATGCCCGCACCGGCGTTATACAGACCTATGAAGGCGATAAAGAGGCCGATACCCACTGAGATCGATTTCTTTAGATTTAGAGGAATGCAGTTCAATATCGCTTCGCGAATATTGAGCGCGGTGAGCAGAATGAAGATGATTCCTTCAATGAAGACTGCAGTCAGCGCAAATTGAGGTGTGTATCCCATGCCGAGGACAACGGTGAAGGCAAAGAAGGCGTTGAGTCCCATCCCTGGAGCGAGGGCGAAGGGCATGTTTGCATACAGGCCCATGACAAGGGTGGCAATCATCGCCGACAGTGCCGTGGCGGTGAAGACGGCGGGAAAATTCATTCCAGCAGCCGAGAGGATCCCCGGGTTCACGGCGAGGATATAGGCCATGGTCATAAAGGTGGTAAGGCCTGCGAGTACCTCCGTGCCGACGGTCGTTTTGTGCTGGCTGAGTTTGAAGGTCTTTTCAAGAAATCTGCTCATGGGTGGCTCCCTGCTCTGTCAAATGAATAAGGGGTACCTTGAATAATCGCTCATCCTCTTCGTTACAGTCAAAAAATTATCCTCCGACAAAGCGAGGAACGAGACGTCGAGGTAAGCGCTATACTCCGATATCAGTCATGGCTGTAATACATTTCCGTCTGTGCCTCGAATATGAACGAAATACAAGCTTTTTCAAGGAACCCTGATTTCGAGTTCCTGTTGTAGAATGCAGGACAGAATGTCGCTGCATTACTTTACCTGCCCGGGTTCCACCGTGCAATATCTACCGAGCCTGTGGAAGATCGGCCGGGGATGATCCTTTTCTCCGTAATAATGTAGTCCAGCAGCTGATCATGGGCTGCGAGTTCAAGTCGGTCGACCACCTGCAGGTCAAAGGCGAGACCGATACGCACTGCCTCCGGGATGGGGGCAACATAACGATCATAGAAGCCACCGCCGTAGCCGAAACGACCACCCCGGAGATCAAAGACGGTGCCGGGCATCAGCAGCAGGTCGATTTCCTCCGGGGGGAGGGTGGCACTGGCGGCGGCCTCTTGTGTTGGTTCGAGGATATTCCAGAGACCGGGGGCGAGCTGATTCTCAGGGTCATCAATGTACACGGCATCAATGCGGTGCTCTTTCATTCTCGTCAAGGGGACGCAGACCCGCTTTCCGGCGCTGCGGAGGGTGTTGAAAAGTTCACGCGTTCTCACTTCACTGCAGAAGTTGAGATACAAAAAGATGGTTTCTGCCTGTATAGCCGGTGGAAATTTCAGTACCGTTTCTGTAATCCGTGCAGATCTTTCTATAATTTCTTCTCGGGAAAGGGCGTCCCGTTCTGTGAGAATCTTTTTACGCAGTTCTTTATGGATCATGATATCTCCTTGAGGGAACATTGCATAGCCAGTCTTTCACCCATCTTCTTCGTTACAGTCAAAAATTCATCCTCCGACAAAGCGAGGAACGAGACGTCGAGGTAAACGCTATACTTCGATATCAAACATGGCTGTAATAAATTTCTTTCTGTGCCTCGAATATGAACAAAATACAAGCTGTTTCAAGAGACCCTGAAATAAAATGGCTGTTCCGAAATTTCGGAACAGCCATTTTATGTTAAACAATTGCCGCACAACTTTTTTACAGATAATGAGAAACCTTGGGTACAGAATAGGGAACCTGTAAATATTCAAGTGCCTTGCCGGTCTTATCCCACCCCTGCTCATAGAGAATACGGGAGAAATTGAGAGTGACTCCGGCATAGAGAGCCCGCTTCTTCAACTGGTCGTCTTCATTATAGCCGCGGGAAAAATAACCGCCCTGGAATTCAACATAACGAAGCCAGGTATTTTTCAGAGAATCAAAGCCGTCGAGTTTAAGATTGATGGAATAGAACTGGTTTGAGTAATCATCAAAGATCCCTTCCGGTGTCTCATTGAGAACGTACTCCACCTTCAGGTCAATGAGGTCGTCAAGTTTTGGATTACGTTCAAAGACCACTGAACTGAGAGCACCCAGGGTGTTCATAACCATATCTTCCCAGGAAAAGCCCTGAGTCTCGCTGGTGGCATCCATTCCTTCCATCACCATCTGGACGGTCCATGAGGTCATCACCGCATAGATGTTGGCCCTGTCCCTTTCATAGCCCCAGCTTGAGTAGAGGGCGGTAAGCCCGTCGGCTGCGGCGTAGGTGAACCAGAAATGGCCGAATTTATCTGCGCCACCGTATTTTGTGTCCTCCTGGAACCATTGTTCATTCGCCCAGTACCAGCCGGCGGAACCGTAGTCCCACTCCAGCAGACCCCACACGCCAATCACCGCTGCGGCACTTAGTCCAGTGTAGAGCATTTTATCTTCACGGGGCTGTTTGTCCCACCAGCCATCGGTATCAGACTGCAGATCGGTGGTTTTTTCTTCTGCAAGTGCAGTGAGCGGGGCAGTAGAGAGCGAAAGGGCAAGCAGTACATAAATCAGCTTTTTCATAATGACTCTGGAAATGGGAGAGAAACAGACGGGAACAGGTGAGTAAGACACTGTTCCGCCTTTTCCCCATGAAGGAGAATGGGCGGGAGTGATGAACAGCCGGAGTGATAAAATCACTCTATCCCCAAACAGCGGCGTTCCTTACTTTTTCACTGCAAAAAGTACAAACAGGGGCTGTGAAGACAGCAAAAGCTTTGAAGTCTTCTCTCAGTCCGAGTTTTTTGGTGCTGATTTTTACTTCTTTTCATTCCCATCGTCAAGAACCACGTCGGTGTTATTCCCAATAAATAAGGGCACAGACGAGATGCCTGAGCCCCTATTTATTGGGAATGCGCAGAACGGATTCAGATGCCCAGTGTCAATTGCGCAGAAAGGAGGGTGTTTTTCATCAGCATGGCGATGGTCATCGGCCCGACTCCACCGGGTACGGGAGTGATCTTACCGGCAACTTCCTTTGCCTTCTCAAAATCGACGTCTCCCCGAAGAATAACCTTGCCCGTCTTACTGTTAATCCCCACCCGATTGACCCCTACATCAATTACCGTTGCGCCCGGTTTTATCCACTCCGGTTTTACCAGTCCGGGGACACCGGCTGCCACAATGAGAATATCCGCGCGGCGGCAGTGACCAGGGAGGTCGCGGGTTGCCGTATGAACAAGGGTGACGGTGGCGTTGGCACCTTCATCTTTCTGGGCCAGCATCACGGCGATCGGCTTACCAACGATGTTGGATCGGCCGACAACCACCACTTCGGCACCACGAATTTCAGTACCGGAGCGGAGCAGCATCTGCTGAATTCCTGCCGGAGTGCAGGGCAGGAAACGCACAGCATCACCGCCGATCATCAGACGACCGACATTAACAGGATGGAAGGCATCCACGTCCTTGTCTGGATTGATGGCTTTGATAATTTTTCTTTCATCAATATGCTTCGGCACCGGCAGCTGCACCAGAATACCGTGAATGGCGGGATCATTATTGTAACCCTCGATGCGGGCGAGCAGCTCCGCTTCGCTGATATCCGCTGACAGGGTATCCTGAATCTCATGAAAACCACACTCAAGCGCTGTTTTTACTTTCAATCTGACATAACTTTGCGAGGCGGGACTTTCGCCCACAAGGATTGTAACAAGACCCGGCACTTTGCCGGTCTTTTCCTTCATCTCAGCAACCCCGAGTTTTACCTCGTCGAGTATCTCTTTGCGGAGTTCTTTCCCGCTGATGATCTGTGCTGTCATCTTTTCTCCTGTTTAAAATACGCCTTCAACTCTGCCGGTATCAGTGTTGATATCCACTCTGCGAAAGGCGGGGTTGGAGCCGGTACCTGGCATCAGACTGATAGTTCCGGCGACCGGAACGATAAATCCGGCACCGCCATAGATCAGGACCTCGCGGATTTTCAACCGCCATCCCTTCGGCACTCCTTTCAAGGTGGGGTCATCGGAGAGGGAGAGGTGGGTTTTTACCATGCACATACCCAGTTTTGCAATTTCCGGGTCGTCCTGATAGCGGGCAAGTTGTCGTTCGGCTACGGGAGAGTAGTCCACACCGTCGGCACCATAGACTTCAGTGGCGATTAATTCTATACGTTCTTTGAGAGGCATATCAAGGTCGTAGAGAAATTTGAAATCGTTTTTCTCTTCGCAGGCCTCAATAACCACCCTGGCAAATTCTTCAGCACCTTCACCCCCTTTCTCCCAGTGTCGGGAAATGGCGACCCGTGCGCCCTCTTTTGTGCAGATCTCGCGCACTTTCGCTGTCTCCGCCTCGGTATCGTTGTAGAACGCATTAATACAGACCACCGGACTGATTCCGGCTTTGCGCACGTTGCGGATATGATGGATAAGGTTGTCACACCCCTTTGCCACCCACTCCACATTCTCCGAGTTGTATTCTTCGGGCATGGGCTTTCCGGGGACGGGTACCGGCGCACCACCATGGCATTTCAGGGCGCGGATGGTGGCGACGATTACTGCGCAGTCTGGTCTCAGCCCGGAATATCGGCATTTAAGATTCCAGAATTTTTCAAAGCCGATGTCGGCACCAAAGCCCGATTCGGTAACGTGATAGTCGGAGAGTTTCAGGCCGATACGGTCGGCAATAATAGAAGACTGGCCGATGGCGATATTGGCAAAAGGTCCGGCATGAACAAAGACCGGCTGCCCTTCAAGCGTCTGCATCAGGGAGGGGTTGAGGGCTTCGACCATCCATGCTGTCATGGCCCCCGCCACTTCAAGGTCTTCCGTGGTTATTGGATCACCTTTTTTGTTATAGGCGACGACAATTTTTCCCATCCGCTCCCGCATGTCCTTGAGATCTTTTGCCACAGCGAGAATGGCCATCACCTCGGAAGAGACCGCAATAGCGAACTTGCTGCGCATCATGAAACCATCTCGTTTGCCGTTCTCTCCGTCAATGCCGATGACGATGTTGCGCAGGGACTGGCAGCAGTAGTCGATCACCCAGCCCATCTCCACATTTGTGGGGTCAATATCAAGACGTTTCATTCCCGAGAGGCGTTCCAGTTGCTCGTCGGTGTAGTTCCGCTCATGCTGCATTCGAGAAGTCAGTGCCACCATGGCGAGGTTGTGGGCGTTCATGATGGCGTTGATGTCACCGGTGAAGCCGAGGGAAAAAGGTGTAAGCGGGATGCACTGGGCCAGTCCGCCGCCCGCCGCTGAGCCTTTGATGTTCATGGTCGGCCCCCCGGAGGGCTGCCGAATAGCGGCGCTGACCCGTTTGCCGAGACGGCCGAGTCCCTCAACGAGCCCCATGGTGGTGGTGGATTTTCCCTCTCCGAGAGGGGTTGGGGTAATGGCGGTTACGTCGATATATTTACCGTTCGGTTGATCCTTCAGGCGCTCCAGCACTCTGCGAAAATCGATTTTGGCGATGTAGTGTCCGTGGGGCAGCAGCTCTTCCCTGGTAAGGCCGAGTTTTTCGCCGATCTCATAGATGGTGAGCATCTCCTTCTCCGCGTCCTGCGCGATTTCCCAGTCTGCATATTTCTTCGGATCAAGGACCATGGTGAACTCCTTTCTGATAGTGGCTCATTCTCAAGCCTGTATAGTGCGGAACCCGCTGTAATTTTCACTAAAATTAATTAAAAGATTAACGAGATTGATTATAATTACGCAAATCGTAATTGATGTCAATAAAATGCGGGCTCAAAACCTGTGATAATAAAGGGCATGCTGAAACGGAAACAGGTGTGAAGCTCTCTCTTTTCTTTTTCTTGTGTTTTTACGAAGAAGTTTGCGGAAAGTCTACTCGCTGATCAGACTTTTTACGGGGACTTTATAGCAGGGATTGCTGGGAATATAAAGAGGATAGAATCCTTTTTTCTTCCAGTGTGTTCCTTTCGCTTGAGTTCATTTGACTCAGCGGCCTTCTCGGTGTGCCCGCTCCAGACTGCCGCTGCTTAAGCGGGAAGCGATGTCGTTCATCTCAGGCAACAGGCGGTGAATAAGAAAAAACTGCTGCAGGATCATAAAGGATTCTGCGTTGTCCATATCACGCCACTTGCGCAGCTTGAGTCTCAACTGCTGTCTTTCAATGGCGCGGGCTTCGTCTGAAACCTCCTCCTTCCTGTTCTTGAGGATGGCGATCAATCGCTGCATCTCCACATCAATATAACAGGAGGCGTCAGAGATCAGTTTATGTGTCTGTTTATCAGCAATGCGGACGCGGTGGCCCCCGAGGGCGGAAATATAACTGAGCAGAGAGTGGCTGAGGGTGAGAAAGCGGAAGGAGTCTTCGGATGCTTCCCGCCGTGTTCCCGGTTCCTTCTGCATGTTTGAAACCGCTGTGGAGAGCACGGCATCCACCCGATGTGCCTTGCGGCGGGCGATGCGGTAGTTGAGATCGTCATGGCGTCCTTCACTGTACTGGTGGATGACTGTCTTCATGAAAAGTCTGTTGGCATCCACGGAATCGGCCATAAATTCGAGCAGGTGGTCAGCCTGCCAGTCGGGGAATATAAAACTTACTGCGAGTGAGGCAAGCAGGCAGCCATAAAGAGTATCGCCAAGACGGGGCAGAATTACCACGAAGGCCTCGCCGAACTGGTTGAAGGAGAGCAGGACAAAGACAGTGATTGCCGCTGTGGCAATTGGTTTCGGAGTGGTACGAAAGGCAAAAAAAATGATGCCGCTGGCCATGATGAGCGGCAGCTGACTGCGCAGGTCTGGAAAGAGATAGAGCAGTACGGTTCCCGTGAACAAGCCAATCAGAGTTCCGTAGATTCGCTGTATCAGCCTGTACCGCATGGCACTGTAGTTGGGCAGGCAGGTGAAAAGGGTGGTAAGCATAATCCAGTAACCATTGGTAAGGTTAAAGAGGCAGATGGTTATATAGCCGACAGTCAGGGCAATAGACAGACGCAGGGCGTGGCGGAAGAGCATTGAGCGCACAGTGAGCTGGTCTTTGATGCGGTGCCACATATCGAGGAGACCATGAGGGGTGTCATCAAGAAGGTCCTGTTCCTCCTGTCTGATCGGGATATCCGGTGCGGCGATGACTGAGAGCTGCAGGGTGAGGGTGTGGAGATTGGCGTACAGGAAGTCGAGCTGAAGCAGCAGGGGCCGCCACTCTGGAACATCCTTCTCCCGAAGGATGGCAAGGGCTCCTGCAGATTCTTTCAGGGCACGGTTAATTATCGGGTTGACTTGAAATTGTTCTCCAAGGGCAAAGGCGTTGCCCGCGTCTCGGCAGCTTCCAGCCATCAGGCGCAGGAGACGATTGAAACGGAAAAGTATATCGCTGTGATAAAAGGCCTGTGACAGGTCCAGGTATCTGTAGTGGCTTGAGGTAATGCGGTCGTGTATATCCTGGCCGATGAGGTAAATCTGCAGCATGCGGGTGTTGGCCGAGCCCGGCTGAGTGCGCCGTGTGCGGCTGAGCAGAGTTAATTTGGCAACATCAAGGGCGTCAACCATCTTTGTTGTGAGTTCTCCGGCTACCTTCTGGAAGGGGGTATCATCAAACGCTTCCACGGGAATAAAGAGTTCACTTTTTGCATCAAGATAATTGGCAAAACTGTAAAAGAGGGCTTCCAGGCTTTGCTGTACCGGCCTGAGTGGCCAGAGAATGAGCCAGGCAAGAGAGCAGATACCATAAATCGCCGCCCCGGTGGTCAACAGGGTTGGCTGCAGCCAGATGGACTTCACGGTGGCGGCACCAAGGAGGTCATAGATGCCGATCAGCAGGGCTGAGAACGCAATGGAGTTGTAGCGGGCGCCGAGAGCGCCGAGCATGGTGTATCCAAAGGTGCTGAGAAAAATGGTAATGCCGAAAAGCAGGGGCTTGTCGTGGAGCAACTCAACGGAGCACGTGGCTATGAAGAAGATCGGCAGCGTGAGCCCGAGCGCCCGCAGGCGACCGGGAAGATTATCGTCAGTCTCTGCCAGTGCGGCGGCGAGAACACCGAGAAAAAGAGGAATACTCTGCGCCTTGACGTCGAAATACCAGCAGGGGAGGATGCAGCAGGAGAGGGCGACGAAAACCCGCACGCTGTAGTTAATCCTTTCCCGCGCCCAGTATCTGCGCAGAATAAGTGTTTGACTTTTACTGATGATGCTCATTGTATTTTTTTTAAAAAAATGAAAAGGTTTCTCTCTGCAAAGCCATCCTCCCCCGGGACTGCGGACCAAATCTGACTCGCGTTAATCGTTAATATACCCCACTTATGAAGAAGCTGGAAAGACTTCAGTCAGAAGGGTACCTTGAAACAGCTTGTATTTCGTTCATACTCGAGGGACAGAAGTAACTTTGTCAAGGTCATGTTGTTGATATCTCGACGTCTCGTTCCTCGCTTTGTCGGAGGATAATTTTTTGACGGTAACCAGGAAGAGGAGACTCTTCTTCGATATTCCCTTATGAGCCGGATTTCAGTGTGTTGAAAATTGTTGTTTTTCCAGCAGAGATATTCCTGTGTGGTGTGATTATCGACCTGAAGGGCTGGAACTGCTGACCGCACAACCTCGACAGGCATGAGTTCGCCACCATTGACTGCCTTGAACTGTGACATTAGGGTACCTTGAGATAAACCATCTTGTGCTCGGTGAAGAATATATTCTGGAGGAAGTATGAGGGAGAATACAGTAACGATTCGCCGGCCGGATGACTGGCATCTGCATTTGCGGGACGGTGCTCTTTTGCGTGCAGTCACCCCGTGCAGCAGTTTCCTTTTCGGGCGGGTGATGATAATGCCCAATCTTGTGCCGCCGGTGACTACCGTGGAAAAAGCGCTTGCCTATCGCGAACGAGTCCTGCAGGCAGCCGTGAAGAGTAATCCGCAGTTTCAGCCTCTGATGGGTATCTATCTCACTGATAACACCACCGTCGAAGAGATTGACAGGGTTGCCGTGAGTCCGGAAGTGGCCGCGGTCAAGCTGTATCCCGCAGGTGCCACCACTAATTCTGCTGGCGGTGTGACCCGTATTACAAAGGTGATGCCGGTACTGGAAAGAATGGCATTGAAAAACATTCCACTGATGGTGCATGGAGAGGTCGTTGACGCCGACATAGATATCTTTGACCGCGAGGCAGTTTTTATCGATCGGGTGCTGGAGCCGTTGCGAAAACGGCTGCCGCAGTTGCGGATTGTACTCGAACATGTTACCACAAAACAGGGAGTTGATTTCGTTCGAGAGCAGACAGCCACGATGGCCGCGACCATCACCATGCACCACCTGGTCATCAATCGAAATGCACTGCTGGTCGGCGGGATTAAACCGCACAACTACTGCCTGCCGGTGGCCAAACGGGAAGAACACCGACTGGCACTGGTGCAGGCGGCGACCGGCGGAGATCCGCATTTTTTCTTTGGTTCTGATTCGGCACCGCATCTGCGTGCAGCTAAAGAGAGTGCCTGTGGCTGTGCTGGCTGCTTCACTGCCGGGTGTGCTTTACTCTACCTCGCCGAAGTTTTTTATCAGGCAGATGCCCTTGAAAAGCTTGAAGGCTTTGTCTCTCGGTATGGGGCTTCTTTCTACGGGGTTTCTGAGAATACGGAGAATATTTCCCTCTGCCGCTCAGAAGAAGCCGACAATTCAGACCTCCCTGCAGGTGATATTTTATCAGAGGAAGGGATAATTACAGCATTTGCAACACCGGATGTTCCCCTCCGGTGGAACTACACTATATAAAAAGGAAAACATGAATAATACACTTCAGGATTCTGTCACCATGGCAGAGTTGACCGCTAAAATGCTGCTGGAGATAAAAGCGGTACACTTTCAGGCAGATAAGCCTTTTATCCTTACTTCGGGGCTGGCGAGTCCGGTTTATATTGATTGTCGCAAGCTCATCTCCTATCCGCGCATTCGCAAGACATTGATGGATTTTGCTGTAGCAACCCTCTATCAGGAAGTTGGTTTTGAACAGTTTGATGCGGTGGCCGGTGGCGAAACGGCGGGAATTCCCTTCGCGGCCTGGATCGCCGACCGGATGGAACTTCCCATGCAGTATGTGCGGAAGAAGCCGAAAGGTTTTGGACGCGATGCGCAGATTGAAGGAGATATCCACCCCGGACAACGGGTGTTGCTGGTAGAGGATCTTACCACCGATGGTGGCAGCAAGATTCTCTTTGCCGAGGCGATCCGCAAGGCGGAGGCTGAGGTACAACATGCCATTGTTATTTTTTATTATGACATGTTCAGTGATGTCTGCGGTAATCTGAAGAAGAATCATGATCTCACCCTGCACTGGCTTGCCACCTGGCGGGACGTTCTCGCAGTAAGCCGTAAAGGCGGATATTTCGATACCAGGACACTGGACGAAGTTGAGGCATTCCTCAACTCTCCGCTGGAGTGGAGTGGTTCTCACGGTGGCGTAACGGAGATAGCGAAATAATGGTTGAGAAGAGAGCAGGGCGGACAGCCTGCAAAATTCTGCAGAATCGACAGATTGCCGATGGTATTTTTGAAATAGTGCTGCAGTGGCCAAAGATTTTGCATCGGCCGATAGCGGGGCAGTTTGTTAATCTGTATTGTTCGCATAAGGGCCGGTTGCTGCCGCGACCGATTTCGGTCTGTGAGATTGATGAAGATAAACTGCATCTTGTCTATGCTGTCCTCGGCAAGGGAACAGCCGAGTTTACGACCTTTCAGGCTGGAGGGTTAATTGATCTGCTTGGTCCGTTTGGGAACGGTTTTTCCCTTGAAGGAAAGCCGGGCAGGGCGCTGCTTGTCTCCGGGGGGGTTGGTACACCTCCGATGGTGGAATTGGCAAAGCAGCTTAAAGCGCGAGGCTGGGAGCTGGATGTGGTCTGTGGTTTTCGCAGCCAGTCGTACCTGGTTGAGCAGCTTTCCCGTTATGGTACTGTCCATATTGCCACGGACAGTGGCACAGAAGGATTTTCCGGCAATGTGATTGAATTGCTTGACCATGAGGCGTTGAGTGGAGATACCCTCTTCGCCTGCGGACCCGGGCCGATGCTCAAGGGGGTTCAGACCTGGGCGAAAGCGAAGGGTATTCCAGCACAACTCTCCCTTGAGGAGCGGATGGGATGTGGCTTTGGCGCCTGCGTTGGCTGTGTTACGAAAATTATTACGGATAATGAGAGCGGATTTATCTATAAAAAAGTGTGTAAAGACGGTCCGGTTTTCCCGGCAGCAGAGGTGTTGTTTCAATGAAACTTGCAGTGAATATAGCTGGGGTAGAGCTGAAAAATCCGGTCATGACTGCCTCGGGGACTTTCGGCTCAGGTCGGGATTTCGAGCCATGGATTGATTTGAACAGGCTTGGCTGCGTGGTGGTTAAAGGTGTAGCTGCTACTCCATGGGCTGGAAATCCGCCGCCGCGTATTGTCGAAACCTGGGGGGGCATGATCAACTCTGTGGGGCTGCAGAATCCGGGAGTGGAATATTTTATTGCTGAGGATATTCCCTGGCTGCGACAGTTTGATACGCGGATATGTGTCAATATCGTCGGCAGGACGGTGAGCGAGTATGTGGCCGTGGCAGAAAGACTTGCCGGTGAGGATGTTGACCTGCTGGAGCTGAATATCTCCTGTCCCAATATAAAGGAGGGGGGAGTTGCTTTCGGAGTACAGGCGGAGGCTGCGGCGGCGGTAACTTCAGCTGTGAAAAAAGTCGCCCGTCAACCTCTTATCGTAAAACTTAGTCCCAACGTGAGTGACATCACTGAAATCGCCAGAGCGGTTGAGGGCGCTGGGGCTGATGGCATATCCCTTATTAATACACTGCTGGGCAGCCGTATCGATATCTGGAAAAGGAAATTTATCCTGTCGATGAAGCATGGGGGGCTTTCCGGGCCTGCCATCAAACCGATAGCAGTGCGTATGGTGTGGCAGGTGGCTCAGGCGGTGAAGCTTCCTGTTATCGGCATGGGGGGCATTATGACAGGAGAGGACGCCATAGAGTTTATCCTTGCCGGAGCAACGGCCATCGCTGTGGGAACAGCCAGTTTGCTCAATCCTGAGGCAACCATGCAGGTTCTTGAGGGAGTGGAGAGCTATATGCGGGAGACGGGAGTTGAAGATATTGCTGATCTTGTCGGAATTGTAAAATAAGAGAGGTTGACGGTTTTCTCGTCAGCCTCTCTTATTGATAATTCTCTATTGAATCTATTGCAGATGCTCAATGGCAATTTTCAACATCCGCCGTACCGGCTCTGCAGCTCCCCAGAGAAGCTGGTCTCCGACACTAAAGGCGGTAAGGTATTCGGGACCCATCTTCATTTTGTGAATTCGGCCTATGGGGACGTTGAGTGTTCCGGCGACGGCGGCAGGGGTCAACTCTTTTGAAGAGATTTCCCTTTCGTTTGGAATAACTTTAACCCAGTCATTGTGCGCCGCGAGGATCTGCTCAATCTCGGCAACGGGAATGTCTTTTGTCATTTTAATCGTAAACGCCTGAGAGTGGCAGCGCATGGAACCTACCCGTACGCAAAGTCCGTCGACCGGTAACATGCTGTTGGCACTGTTGCCGAGAATTTTATTGGTTTCGGCATAGCCTTTCCACTCCTCTTTCGACTGGCCATTTTCTACCGGGACGTCAATCCACGGGATAAGACTGGCTGCGAGGGGCACGCCCCAGTTCCGGGTAGGCAGGGTGCCATCATTGAGTTTGGAGGTAATGGCACTGTCTATTGTCAGAATGGCTGAGGCAGGGTCGGCGAGGAGATCATGGACCTCATTTTCCAGAGCACCCATCTGCGAGATTAACTCACGCATATTTTTGGCCCCCGCGCCGCTGGCAGCCTGATACGTCATGGAACTGATCCACTCGATAAGTCCCTTTTCGAACAGACCGCCCAGTGCCATGAGCATCAGGGAAACAGTGCAGTTCCCTCCGATAAAATTTTTCACACCACGTTGCAGTGCATTCTCAATGACATTGCGATTAACTGGATCAAGGACGATAACGGCGTTGTCCTTCATCCGCAGGGTGGAAGCGGCATCAATCCAGTAGCCATCCCACTGCTTCCTCAGTTGAGGAAAAATTTCAGTTGTATAACTGCCGCCCTGACAGGAAACAATAATATCCATATCAGAGAGTTTCGCCAGATCCCGGGCGTCTTCCAGTGGAGTGGTTCCGGAGCCCATGTCAGGCCCGTCCTGGCCCCGTTGAGAGGTGGTGAAGAAGGTCGGTTCAAACCCCTGGAAATCCTTTTCGGTCTGCATTCTCTCCATGAGGACGGACCCGACCATGCCGCGCCATCCTATAAATCCAACTTTTAACATGGTATACTCCTTTGTAATATTTGCATAATGCTGCAGGACTGCGAAGTCAAAAACAGTACAAAATATTGTGTAATATTGCATGAGAAAAAACAGTCAGGGATCCCCTCGTCAGGGTATTATTCGCATCCCCCATTAAAGGGAACCCTGAAACAGTTTGGATTTCGTTCATCTTCGGGAAACAGGAGGGAATTCATTGCAGCCATGTTTGATGTCGGAGTATAGCGCTTACCTCGACGTCTCGTTCCTCGCTTTGTCGGAGGGTAATTTTTTACGGTTACGAAGAAGAGGGGCGATTATCAGATGTCCCCTGAAGATCTGAAACAGGAGAGAAACTATGGACAAGATAGGAATTATTGGAGGCTCCGGGCTGGATGATCCCAGCCTGCTGGCGAATTTTGAAGAGATTGAAGTTTCCACGGAATATGGAGCGCCATCTTCCCCGCTTACCTGTGGCTCTATAGATGGTGTGCAGGTGGTCTTGCTTGCCCGTCACGGGAGGCGGCACCAATACAGTCCAACACAGGTCAATAACAGGGCAAATCTCAAGGCTCTTCAGGAGGCAGGGGTTTCGGTAATTCTGGCAACCACTGCCTGTGGCAGTTTGCGGGAAGATGTAGCTCGAGGTGATCTTGTTATTCTTGATCAGTTCATCGATTTCACTCGTTTTCGCAAAAACAGCTTTGTTGATTCTTTTGAAGAGGGAATGCAGCATCCGGCCATGGCCCATCCCTTTAATGCCGGGTTACGGCAAAAGTTGTATCGCGCCGCTCAGGACCTTGGTTTGAAAACCCACCCCCGTGGTTGTGTAATTACTATAGAGGGACCTCGCTTCTCGACGGTGGCCGAATCAAGGATGTATCGTATATGGGGGGCAGACCTTGTTAATATGTCTACAGCGCCAGAGGCCGCACTGGCGAATGAGTTAAAGATTCCCTATGCCTGTGTGGCAATGTCGACCGACTACGATTCATGGAAAGAAGAGGAGGTCGTCGTCAGCTGGGAGGACATTCTTGAAGTCTTTAATAATAACGCACATAACATTAAAAACCTGTTGGTCCGTACTGTTAAAGAAATTGGGTTGTCTGGAGGGGTATAAGCGGGGCGTACTGTCTGTGCTAACAGAATGTCAGCCTTTTACGGGTACTTTTGACAGGTTCCGGCAGTGTGCTTTACCGGGTTAAAAAGCAATATAACGGTTAGATTTTAAAAAGGTGTTGACGGGGGCGGCAGGGTAACGTATATTCCCGCCTTCGTTGCAGATAACATGGGCAAAACGCCACAGAAACTCTGCACGGAGATTCGAAAAAGAGTTGACAGGATGGATCAGAAATGATAAATATTGCTAACTCGTCGACCGTGAATCTGCACTGCAGAATAAGCGATTGGCAGAGAATAAAAAGTGTTGACAGAATGGTT
>Ga0172378_10002336_pt1 | contig 17747 bp, 19 predicted proteins | sample GrowelOW332metaG_FD_119755 | JGI IMG/M metagenome (GOLD analysis project Ga0172378, IMG submission 119755) | Groundwater microbial communities from an aquifer near a municipal landfill in Southern Ontario, Canada - Pumphouse #3_1 metaG | ecosystem: Environmental > Aquatic > Deep subsurface >... | reverse complement strand
GTATTGTTATTTTATAATGGGTGCAATGGTTCATAGAAAAATAGTTCTTAAGGCACTATTAGTTTTTAAGATTGCCCTTCAGTCTTATCAAGAATTTTGTGAGCTTTCAGATACTCACGTACCTTCTGCTTACCTTTACTTGCAAATTTCTGTTGGAGAGTTTTTCTATAAGCACGTTTGGCTTTAGCAACCTTTAAATATTTCTGATATATCGGGTCATTGGCTTCCTTTGCGGCAAGTAAAGTAGCCTGACTAAGAAGACGTCTTTTAAGGGTCTGCTTATCCATTTTTACGACATTGCGTTCATTGAATACTTGCATGGTTTCATCAAAAACCATAGCATCATTGGATTCAGTTAAGCTTTCAAAGAATGACATCTAAATTCACTATCCTTTCATTTTTATAATTAATTGTTTATTGAGGGAACATGTTTAAATGCATGGAATTTTTTAAGAACATGTTCATCTTTAATAATTATTTGTTTAGAAACAAGGCTTTTAAATTTTCTTTTAAAAATATATTATAATGTTGAGTAGTTTCTTTTTATTTTTTAAAAAAATAAGTAACTAACAATTGTTTAAATACGAAGGAGGAATAATTAAATGGCATTTTTAGACAGGTGTACAGAGCAGTATGTCGACCAACTGGCGTTAGTATTTCCGAATAAAAATAGGGAAGAATTAACGAATTATGTATCTAAGAAGATACAATCTACTTTGAAAGATTCAAATGCAATTTTTAATGATGGAGAAAAAAAGAGTCAAATGTCCTTATTAGAATTTACTAACTTTATGGAGGACAAAGAACCTATTTTATCTGGTTATGGTGCTATATATAAAAAGCATACAGAAGCAACTAACAAACTTGCCGATATGTTTAACTATCTTCTTAGCTCTAGAAAGAAAGTAAAGAAAGAAATGTTTACTCATGTTAACGATGAAGATAAGTCTACTTATGACAACTTGAATTTAGCACAGAGTACTTATAAGTTATTAGCTAATGCAGGATACGGTGCAACAATTGAAAAGAATAGCATATTTTATAATGAGAATTTTGGGCCAAGTATTACTTATACTGGTGTTGTAATTATTACAACTGCTGTTAATGCTTTTGAGACTTTTATGTCAAATAATTTAATATTCGATAGGGTTAATGATATAATTCTCTACATAAATAGGATTAAAGATCAGCACTATAATTATCCTGATATTATTAACAAAACTATCAGTAAGAAGGAATTACTTACTTATCTCTTTGACAAACTTGATGCCAAAACTCAGGAAAATATGAATATTCTAGCTAGTATTGTTAAAGATTTAACGCAAGAGGAAATCAATAGGATTTATTATAAAAATAATATTTATAAATTCTTTGAGAATGATATTCCTCTTAAACTTATTGAAACTATTATGGACAGAAAAGACTTCTTAGACCCCACTGCTCCACCAGAAGATATAAAAGAGACATTGGAGCAATTATGGGCATATTTAGAGGATTGGATTTTATATAATTACTTATGGTTTTATCGTTTTAGAAATGCAGACGAAAGAACTCGTAAAACTGTATTAGTAGTTGATACTGATTCAAACTTCTTAATGCTTGACCCATTCTATAAGTTCTTTCATAATAAGTTTCCAGAGAAAATTGATGAGACTGATAAGAGTAAAGTATGCACTATTAATATTGCTACATTTTTCTTATCTCAGCTTATCGCAAAAGTATATTGGAAACTCACTACAGAAATGAATATACCTGCTGATAAGAGATCTATCATTAACATGAAGAACGAGTTCTTCTATAAGCGTCTCATGACTACTAGGAATAAAAAAAGTTATGCAGGTACTCTAATTATGAAAGAAGGCCATATGCTCAAAAAGCCTAAGAATGATATTAAAGGTTTAGCAATCCGTAAAGTAAGTGTCAATGCAAATGTTCGTGAATATTTTACTAATATGCTTAATGAACAAATCTTAAACTGCAATGAAATAAGCCTAGGAAAAGTATTTGGAAGCTTTATGAAACTTGAAAAGGATATTACAAGTTCCCTTATAAGCGGAGAAGTAACTTACACACAACCTGCAAAGGTGAATGAGTTAGAATCATACAAGAATCCTTATACTATTCAATCTCTACGTGGTGCAATCATTTGGAATGCCTTATATCCAGACCAAGAGATTGTATTACCTACTAAAGTAAACATCATTAAACTTACCATTCGAAGTTTGGAAGATATTGCTAATAAGATTCCAATGCAGGAATATGAAATCATCAAGAATACTATATTTGATAATGAAAACTTATCTAAATATGGATTTAGCGTATTGACAATGCCAAAGTTGGCTAAAAAGATTCCTGAGTGGTTAACACCTTTTATAGATGTAGATACAATGGTAAATGATCATGTTAAAAGTGGTATTATCATGTTAGAATCACTTGGATTCAAAACACTCGACATCTTGAATTCGCAATTCCCAACCAATATTCTAAGCTTCTAATAGAGCTAAAAGATATAGTATATTGTATATATTATATCTTTTCTTCTCAATATAAACAAAACAAGATGGAGAGTGTATTTATATGATGAAATTCAATGAAAAAGTTAATATTGTAACTGACTGCGATGAGGTTCTGACCGATATAAGCCCATTATGGTTACAAAAAATCTTTAACAATAAAAAGTATTTTAGCAGGTATTATAATCTTCCGGAAAAATATAATTATAAAACTGAAGAAGGCTATAAATACGCTTTATCAAGACCTATATTTTACATGGATGACTGGCTTCTAAAAAAAGATATCAAATTATCTGAAAAGGAGAGTAAAGAACTTTTTCAAAGATTTTACTCTTTGTATGATAATAATGACTTCTATGCTGAATGCGAACCTACAAAAATGTGCGAGGGTATTTTTAAACTTACCCTGCAAAAATACATTAACAAGGTTTATATACTGACAAGAACCACTGACGGCAGTAGAGAAGGAAAAGAAAAATTCTTAAAAACATTCTTGAATTCTCCAAAGGTTGAAATCATATTTGTTGGCAAAGATGAAAAGAAATCAGATTATATCAACAAAATTGATAATGTAAGGATGATTGTAGAAGATGAACTGACTAATATTAATGATATTCTTGATAATTGTCCAAATCTAAAAGAATGCGATTTCTTCGTACCTTATACTGGTTACAATGACCCTAATGCAGAGTTATTTAATAAAGCTGATAAAAAGAAAATTAAGCTATTATACTATCCTATCTTTGAGGAAACAGAAATCGCTATATAATGATTTTAACTAGACAAATCGGGAGTTCTTAATTCTCCCGATTTGTCTAGTTATTTATCTTTATTTTTTTTGTAAGTCTTAACAAAATATTATGGAAAAAGATACTTTTAAAAGGAGGTTAAAAAATGTTTAATGATAGACAAAATGCAATTCAAGAGTCATATATTCTTCTATCTGAAGGATTATTTAAGAAAAAGAAAGAAGAACTTCCTGCTGAATATACTAGTGATATTAGCAAACTTAACAATCAGCTAAAAGCAAAGATTGAAGGGAATAAGAAGCTAATCAAATCGGTAGAGATAACTGATAAGAATACACTGAAAATTCTTGTGAATTATAAGGATGACTTTGATGAGGATTTATGGAGAAGTGCTCTTCGTTTTATAGATTCTGTATTAAATTCACTGAAAAAGCTTGAAAAACCTGTATTACATGATACTAATAGCCTCTATAAAACACAATTCAATGAGGTAAAGATTGCTATTAATTTTGACCATGAAAATAATGATTTTACCATCAAATACAGTTTTATAAAAGGGGAGTAAATTATGAAAATAGATTTATTGGATATTGACAAATTTATTGCCCTTCATGCCTGTAAAGAGGTAACAAATCCTGTGTATTTTAATATGGGTAATATACCTACTGAAGATGGGCTTTTCTCCTCTGAAATATTTGGTTATCCTGGTAGCAAGGAAAGAAAGGTAATCTTTGCTTATACTAGTTTAAAAAGAAAATTTGTTCATCCTGTTATGTATAAGTTACTAACATCTATGGACAAAAAGATTGCGGACTTGCTTTTAGGAAAGAAATATTTTTCAGTTGTGGATGGAAAATTGGTGGAAGACGATAAGGAAGGTAAAACAGGTGTAACCTATTTCTATACAATCTTCGACCAGTTAAAGTTTGATAACACAGGCAGTTATAGACGGGAAAACTACCTCAAATTATTAAAGAATTTAACTAAAGAATCAGCTTTTATCGATAAATTTCTTATAATTCCTGCATTCTATAGGGACTATAACCCTTCAAAAACAGCCAACGATGTTGTAAAAAGCGTTGAGGAAGTCAATAAGATGTATTCTAAACTAATACGTCTTTCCCAAACAATTTCTGAAGGGGAAAATTATGATTTTATGGGAGTTATAACTGAAGGAACTATTCAAGTTTTGTTATATGAAATCTATGATTATTTCACTAATAATCTTGCTGGAAAGAATGGTATGTTCCATCAGAGTTCTTTAGGGAAATCGGTAGATTATGCTTCTCGCAGTGTTATATCTGCCCCCCGTTTTAAAACTGATAAATGGAATGACAATCCAATTAGATTTGGTTATACTGGTATTCCTTTATCACAATTAGTAGTGTTATTCTATCCTTTCTTTATAAAGTTTATACAGGATTATATTGCTGAAAGAGAACAGGAATTAAGCAAGTTCTTAGATGAAGATGGAAAAGAAGTTATTGTAAACAATGTTAAAGAACAATTCTCTGAGGAAGTAATTAAACGCTATATTTCTCTGTATATTAAATCAGTTGAAAGTAGATTCTCTTCTCTTAAAATTAAAGATATAAATGGAGTAGAATACCCCTTCCCTCTGTATAAAGAGGAACTTAAGAGGAATTTTACTATAATGGATTTACTCTATATTGCTTCGGTTGATATTTGTAAGGATAAACACGTTTATATTACTCGTTATCCCATCGAACAATATCAGAGTATTTATCCTAGTAAAATTAAAATATTATCAACAAGAGAGACCAAAGCGGTACAATTGAAAGATTTATATCTTCCAGATTATCCTATTATTTATCCTGATTATCCAGCAAATGAAGAACTATTCATTGATACTGTTGTCCCCTATAATGGATATCTTAACTCTCTAGGAGCAGATTTTGATGGGGATACAATATCCCTTCGTGGTCTTTATACAGTTGAAGCTAACCAAGAAGCAGAAGAACTTATTTGGGAAAAAAAGAATATTCTCGACCAGACAGGTAGAAATGCTAGAAAATTAGGTAATGAAGCAGTCCAGGCTATTTATTCTTTAACAAGATAGAAAAGAAGACTATGATACAATTAATATCATAGTCTTCTTATTTTTTTGCAAAAAAAGTCCTATGGGGGGGTTTCCCCCCATAAGCCTCTTATATACTATTTATTATATAACCTTAATGTTTCTAAGTAAACTGTTGTCGCTTAATTCCATAGAGTATTTTTCAAGATAAGCAAAGTTTTCATTTTCTGTCATCATTGGTAAAATAATTCCCCTCTTCCTTTCCAGTTGGAATCCGTTCTTCGATTGAGGAGGAATGGCAGGAACTCTAGCCTATCAGTTGATGTGTATACTCATATACTACCACATCTTCTATGTAGTCCTTTATTGAGTCATTCCAGATAATCTCTTCACTCCACAAACTAAATTCTAAGGTTCTTTAGTGCATAAATGGCTACAATAAAATTTTCATCCGGAACTAACCCAAATGTAAAAATCATATTGTGTGAATGAGCAATTATCTTGAAAATTTTCTCTACACAGAAATTAAGCTCAAATAGTATTTCTAGTATTAACTAAGATTATACTAACATAATAATATATATTTGAAAAGAATTTCGATACGTTTTTAAAAGAATTAGAACAAATAATTAATTCAAGTGAGCAAAAGGAGTTGAGAATCAACAATGAATGAAATAAACTTGGATATCTCGAAAGAACTACAGATGCTTAATGATGCTCTTCAGGAGAATGAAACTCTCTTTAATGAGGTTTATACTCATTATAATAGTGTTAAAAAGGGTGGTTCTGGGACATTATCATTCGTAGAGAAGCAAACTGCTAATCTTGTTGGATTAAAGGCCAACAAGCTTAATATAATTCAACAAATTGTTAATTCTAAGAAGATTGATGCAGAAACTAAGCTTAAAATTCTTACTGCTAACAAGGGTGAAGATGGAGAAGAAAGAATTATTAAACAGGTTGCTGATTCTATGTATGATTTAATACTTAAAAATAAGAAGGAAAGAACCTTTGAAGAAATCCTCGGTTCACAGAAAAATATTGAAGTGGAACAGAAAGAGGAAGATGTTGATGCTTTATTAGAAGCACGATTAAATGAAGAAAATACACAACAAGAAAAGAAGACTGAAGAGACAGCCGTAGAAGAATTCTTCTATGTAGTAGATATGGAAAAGAATATTTATTGTGTCGATAAAGATTATAATTTAATAGAAGACGCAAGTATCCCTGATGTAACTATTACTATAAAAGAAGAAGATGGCGAAGTCATTGCCAAAGATGAACACGGAAATATCTATGATGTAGTAGAATTTGATTAGTATTTTAAGGAGGATTATAAAATGATATATAATGAACTAGTAAATCAACTGCCTTATATGTGTGTACCGTCATGTATACTTACAGTATTAAAAAGAAGAGGATTGGCAAAAGATTATTCACAAGAGAGTATAGCAGGCTATTTGGATTTTCATAATTCCGATAGCACTAAAGACTTATATCCTCAATTCCCTTATGATTCTGATAAAGCTAAATGGGGTTGTAATGTAACTAGTCTCAATACCCAATTATTTGAACCACTTGATTTGCCTTTAAAGGAAGATTATCGTTCTTATAGTAATGCAGATAAAGAGATAGATTATTGGGGCGACGAATGGTCTAATTATATTAAAGGTGTATTAAAAGGTGATGTTGACGTAATAGTGTCTTTTGACCATGCTGTAATCATTAATAATCCAGATAAAGTTTATAAGCATGTATCGCTGGTAGAATCAATTGACGAGGAAGGTATTCATCTTTTAACTCCATTTGATAATAAAGATACTTACAGAGAAATTGTTAGTATTGAAACCTTTATTAAAGCAATGAAAAGTATTAATGGTGGATTATGGATTATTCGAAATAAATAATAAAAGCGTAACCAAGGATATCAGTTAAGATATCCTTGGTTACGTTATTTTTATCTAGAGGGAGGGGGAATAATTTATGCCTTATCAATTTGTTTTGATAAAGATAATCTCTAATAAAATAAAAAGAAATTGAAAAAATATATTATAAAACAGAAGGATAAATTTTTATATAGAGGGAGAGTGAATTAATGAGAATTACTTATGGAAGATTTACAAACTTTTCTGGTATCTATGCAGGATTGGGAATAACCGATCTTGAATTAGACTTTACAAAATCTAAAAATATAATCATAATGTTATTAGGTGGAAATGGTGTTGGTAAAACTACCATAATGAGTTTGTTACATCCATTCAGGGATACTAACGATGAAAGAAGAAATTATATTTTAGATAATCATGAAGGTTATAAAGAGATTCATCTTATATCAGGAGAAGATAAATACGAAATAAAGCATTACTATGGTAAAAATAATAAGTCTTTTATCAAAAAGAATGATGAAGAATTAAATGATAATGGTGGTATTAAAACTTTTGATAAGATTATTGCAGATGAATTTAATCTTACAAAAGAGTATTTTAAAATTGCCAGGCTGGGAAGCAATGTAACCACATTTATTGACCTTAAAACTGCTGAGAGAAAGAAATACATGAATAACTTTCTTCCTGATATTGATGATTATCTAAATGCATATGATGTTGTTAATGAAAAATTCAAGAATATTAATAATACTATGAAGTCTATTAGAGGCCAACTAGAAAAACTTGATAGCAAAGATAACCTAGAACAATTGCAGACAACTCTTACAGAAACTATTAATAACATTGATAGTAGTATTAAGAAACTGAATACTTCTATCGATAAGTCTGAAGCAACAATTGAGCAGTTAAATAAAAACTTAGAACTTGATGAAGGTACTGATTATAAAAAGTTTATGAGTAACCTTCAAAAAGATATTGATGAGGATACTAGAATATTAACACAAGCAGAATCAACTTTATTTGTTATCTATCGAAAGTATTCTAAGCTAAAAGAATATACTAGTGAAGATATCGACAATGCAGTATTAGATTATAATAGGGATATTACCATTGCAGAACAAGATATTAAAACTGCTAATTCTAATATTGATTCTATTGAAAAAGATGTCATAAGACTTCATAATGATAAGACTTCTAAAAATAATATCATTAAAAATGAAGTTGATATCAGTTATATTGAGCAACAGATTACTGACAAAGAAAAGGTTATTGAAGATTATAGAAATATAATTAAGGAAAGTCAATATGCTCAAACTGAAAAGACTGTCCAAGAAGTAACAAGGATGCAGTCACTTTGTGAAAATGCTATATCTACTATTGAAGCTATTAAACAAAAATGTTCTTCTAATATTATTGAAAACTTTAATATGTCTACTACTAAAACGATTAATAATGATTTAACTACTTTACAAAGTAACTTAAAAATTGCTACCAAAAAGAAATCAGATATTGATTCCTTAATCAGAAAAATAACTGCTAATGATTATTTATTAGATACCTTAGAAAAACGACCAGAAAGTTGTGGTATTAATAATTGTCCTTTCATTGTTAAAGCATTCGATTATAAGAAAAATGATTATTCAAAATTAGATGGTCTCTATAAAGACGAGAAAAAATTAGAAGAATCTATTGGAACTCTTGAGAAACAAATTAAAGACTTAGAAGAAATAGCAAATTATATAGACGATTTAAGTCGTTTATATAAATTGCTAAATAATGATTTTATTAAGGAATTCATTGTACATAATCTAAATGACATCCCTGATTTAATGAAGAAAGATATCAGTGAAATACAAAAAGTATTTGATATCTCTGACCTTGTAAGAACTATTAGTACTAAAACAGAATTAGAAAGGGAGATGGAAAAACTAAGCAGTCTAAATTCCCATTTGGATTTAGCTAAGAAACAAAAGCATATTATTGACCAGGCAAAAGAAGAACTTAAGAAAATTATGGAAGAGATTGGCGAATGTGGCGAGAAAAAACAACAAGAAGAAAGAAATAAATTAATCTATGAAAAGACTATTAAAACTAATAAGATTAAATTAAGTCTTGTCACAAATATTAAATCTCAAATAAAAGTAATCAGCGAAAAAACTACTGATATAAATACTCTCCAATCAGAGTATGATAAGAGAATTGAAACAGTTGAAGCTATTAATAAAGAAGAAGAATCAATTTCTACTAGTCGCATTACTATTGATTTGAAAAATAAAGAATTAAAACCCCTTCAAGAAAAATTTAAAAATACAGAAAGAGATTTAATCATACTTGATGATTGCATAACTAGACTGAAAGAAGTTGAAAACAATTTTGATACTATTAAAGTTGTCAAAGATGCCCTTGATCCTAAAAAGGGTATACCATTATTCTTTATAGATAATTATCTTAAGGATATTGCAATAAGAGCTAATAACCTCTTAACGGTTGCATATGGTGATGCTTTCAAGGTTAAGTTTGATATTAGTGCTTCTGATTTCTTCATTAACGTATTTAAGTCTGATGGAACATTCTTAATGGATATTAAAGAAGCTTCGCAGGGTGAAATCTCTCTAACAACTGTTTCATTATCACTTGGTATGATTGAAAGAATAATGGATACTACTAAGTATAATATCTTGTATCTTGACGAAGTTGATAGTACTCTTTCAACTAAAAATAGGAGGTTATTTATTACCTTACTTGAAAATCAGTTAGAGAAGTTAGGAATTGAGCAGGTATTTGTAATTAGTCATAATAATGAATTTGAAACCCATCCAACTGATATGATTCTCTTAAAAGAAAATAATGTTGATACTGATGACAAAGAGTTCATGCAAAATAAAAATATTATATTCAAATATTAAGATTATATTATTATATAGTAGTGATTAATTCTGTGCTATAACCGCTACTATACAATTGTGTTTTAATATTAAGGAGGTTTTAGAGATGTTGATGGAAATGAGAATTTTTAAAGAAAAGAGGACTGGTGCTGAAGTTATTGAATTGATGCACTTAAACAATTTCAGTAGAATCAAAATTAAAGAGAAATCTGATAGTGCAATTATTACTCTAGAAGAACCAGATAATATTGATCTATTCAATAAGCTCTATAATAGAGCTGTCAGTAAAGGTATAACTGCTTTTACTAGAAAACGTTTCTATGCTTCATTCTCTAAGATAATTACTCAAGATATGGTAGATGATATAGAGAACCAAGAAGAACTTTATTATACTGAGAAGGATATTGGTCACTATACTCATTTCTCTGGTCAACAAGTGAATACCTTTGAGGAAGCATGGGAACAATTACAGATTTATGCTGATTGTAGTGGTAGACCTATAGAGGATTACAAAGTTGAATTAAGAGTTATAACAGATGATTCTGCGAGAGAAATTTAAAGGAGAAAATAAAATGAAACATGATGAATTATTTGATATTGACCCAGAAAGAAAGAACACAATAACTGGTACGGAAAAATTAATACTTTCTGTTGATACAGGGGAGAAAAATAGAGGAACTGAAAGATACTTAATGAAGTTCTTTGATAATCCGCAGGATTTGATGAGTTATGTTAATAACATGATGAACGGGGATAATAAAGTTTTGAAAATATTCTCGCTGGATTATCTTGGAAAAACTGTTGAAAAGACTATCAAGTTTGCTAATGGGCGTTTAGACCTTATTGATGCTAAGAAACCTGAATAGATTAAGAATAGAATATGCTCTTTACAACATATTCTATTCTTTTTATTCATTAGTGTTATTTAAGGAATAAAAAACCCTTACAAGAAAATTTGGTAATTCTAGTATAGCATTTTGTACATTTTAGAATATTATATAATGGTATACAATACATACCGTTATTTTTTTAAGTAACGTTTAAATTTATATTATAATAAAGTAAATAATTTTATTAGAAAGGTAAGTTGAAAAATGAAAACAATTATGGGTTTCTTCTCTTCCACGAATCATTTAATAGAGTATCGTGAAGCACTTGTAAATACTCTTATTGAAGAAAAGGAAAAAATTCTTAAACAAACAGCTAATGAAATTACAACAGAAGATGCTGATTATAACCTTATGTTTTATAATAGTACCATTACTCGTTGTTTAAAAGCCGATGAAATTATAATAGACAAAACATTACAGATTAAAGTTCTTGATGACCTGTATCTAGTAACAAATGGAAATAAAGGAAAAAAGATTTTCGTAAATTTTTAAGGAGGTACTAAACTTGTTTATTGAAATTGAAAAAGATTTCTTTGATTCAAAGATTAAACCAAAATTTGACAAGGACTCAGAAGTTTATCAACAAGGAATAAATAAACTTTGTTATGGTTCTACTAAACTTGAGATAGCAGTAGCCAATCTCGAATGGGGTGATTTAGAAACTTTGTATAATATTGCAAAAGAGAATAGTAACCGTTCTCTTATGATGCAAATATCCGCCTTCAGAAATCTTTTAGAAGATGTTGAAGGTGCTAAAATTCCTAATCTAAAGGCGTTGGCTACAGGTTTGATAGCATATTTTAGTGACGATGTAATTGATGGTTGGATTTATGAACTTAACAAAACTAGCGGATTTTCAAATCCTTATCTTATCAGAAAAATTAGATATGTCCCAAGCCACAGAAATGATGATAAACCATATGTAGAAATAAGTGTAGTGGCAAACTCACCAAAGAATTCCAGAAAAGAGGGTAGCCTTTATGAACGTTCAATTACTTTTGATAGTGATGATATTCATGGTCTTACTATCCCTCAATTATTAGCAAGGAATAATCTTTCGCATGAAAGACCAGAATTAAAGGGAACTTATGAGGAATACATTAAAGCTTTTATGGAATTTCAACCTCAATTTAACAAGCAATTTAGAATTACTGGTATGGGGTATGAAGACTATTGGTATGACGATAGAGTAACTTGCATAAATGCTAGGGCCGTTAATGACGAAGAATTAATTTCCAGGAAGTTTACACCTAATGCTAATCCTAAATGGTGGAGAGACCAAGGGATCGAAGAAAAGTTTGATTCTATTCCTTTCCATTGTTATGTGTATATGTTTAATTTAGAAATTCATAAGAATATGTGGGTTCATATATCTAATATGGAACCATATGTTTATGATACTTCTCTTAGGGACAAATTAATACTACCACAAACCCACAGAGACCTTATTGATATTCTTGTAGAGGATATGGATATCCTTATGGAAGATATTATTAAAGGTAAATCAGGTGGTACTACTATATTGTGTGCAGGAAAACCTGGGCTTGGCAAAACTCTTTCAGCAGAGGTATATTCTGAAGTAACTATGAGACCTTTGTATAAAGTACATTCAGGCCAATTAGGATTGACCTCTAGTGAAGTTGAAAAAAACCTTGAAACAATCCTCAAGAGAGCTTCAAGGTGGGGGGCAGTGCTTCTATTAGATGAAGCAGATGTATATATTAGAACAAGAGATAATGATTTATCTCATAATGCTGTTGTTGCTTCATTCCTTAGAACATTAGAGTACTTTGATGGGCTGTTATTTATGACTACCAATCGTGGAGAAGATGTTGATGATGCTATTCTTTCAAGATGTATTGCTATTATTAATTATGAAACTCCTAGCAGAGATGATGCTAAACGCATCTGGAAAGTACTTTCTGACCAATTTCAAATCAAACTCGATGATAAACTTATTGATAATTTAACTGATAAGTTCCCTAATGCTTCTGGTAGGGATATTAAAGAACTATTGAAACTTACTGCAAGATATGCTAAAGGAAAATCATTGCCATTGTCTCTTGAATTATTTAGACAGTGTGCTCAATTTAGGGGGGTTCAATATGCGGAGAGAAAATAACTTCGATAAACTTAGAAGGAAAATATTAATTGCAAAGGCTACTATTAAAGTAGTCTTTTCTAAAAAAGATGACAAAAATTCTAATAAAAAAGAAGATGATGAATAATGTCGATTAGAGAATCTATTGAATATGTAAGAAACGAAAATGTTGCTAATAACCCAAACAATTACAAAAATCATGCAAAGATTTTAGCAGAAGAAGTGGAGAGGCTAACGAGTATTATCGAAAGCAAGAAAAATAGATATGAAGAAGATGATATTATTAGAGATGATATCTTCTCAGCAGAATTCAATGATATCATCTATATATTTAAGGAAGAAGAAAAGAGAATAGTAAAGAGGAATCCCGAAGATTATCCATCGTATTACATTTCAATGGAGAAAGCAAAAGAATTACTTGGTAAACGTAAGGCAGTTAGGATTCCACCAAAAATGTATGGAGACGGAAAATATTGTATTATGAATGGTGGTTTCTTAGTCTCTTATACACTAAACAAATATGACAAGGGTGATAATTTTATTGATTCAATGTGTGTTTGGATTCCTCAACCTGAAAAAAGAAAATATATACTATTAAGTATGAGAATACTGGGTAATGATATCTATGGTGATAGAATTTTCCTTGATGCATCTACATCTTATTATAAAAGCGAAAAAGGAAATGTTGGTAGTTATCATACCAATAATATTTACAAAACAGGAATCTATAAAAAATTTATCCTTAAAATGCTAGAAATATATAGGAGGGTTGCTAATAGACCTAACTTTCTTGTTGATAAGGAGAAGATGTAAAATGAATTATAAAGAAATTCATAAAGACCTATTTAAAATGCACCCACAATACAAACTAGCTCAATGTATTAGTTCTGACGCTAATATGGGTGCTGGTATTGCTGAATTATTCGATAAGAAATTTAATATGAAGAAAAAGGTTTTAGCATATACAGGTAGGGAACGACAATACCCTACCTGTATTTATATTGCACAAGACGGTGTATTCAATCTTATTACTAAACAGAATTACTGGTTAAAACCAACCTATGCAACTCTTACTATAGCTTTAGAGAAGATGAAAAGTATTGCACTTGAAAAAGGAATTGGTAAGATAGCAATGCCAATTATCGGCTGTGGTTTAGACAGATTAAACTGGAATCATGTTAGTAATATCATAAGAAAAGTATTCGCTGATACAGATATTAGTATACTTATTTGTAAGCAATAACACTTATTTCTCATAAATAGAAAAAAGTAGTTGAAACTTACAATTGTATCAGTAAAGAGGAGGGATGTTTTAATGGGTTATCAATTAGTAAATACTTATCATATTTATCAAGACAGAAAAGCAGGTATGGATTTTGATAAAATAATGATGGTTCTGAAAGATTCAGAAGGTAAAAAGTACTGTAAAATTGTTGAAAAACCAGTCGTAGAATATTATATTACCAAACCACAATATTGGGATGGTAAACTACGTAACTACATTGAAAAAGAAAAGGTTGTTCCAATCCGTTGTTTTTACAAGGATATTTATAAGTCTATTATAAGTACATTAAATGACCAGAATTTAAGGAATTATTTCAGTGAATCCCTTCAATCTGGAATAAATATTGGCCAAAGATTAAGAAGGATTCACCTCGATTATCGTCTTCATAGTTCTGATATAAATATTCAGGACTACTATACTGCTAAATTCTTAAAGAAAAATCCTTATGATGAGAATAATTATGGTCTAACAAAAGCGGTATTCGATATAGAAGTTGATATTGAAAATATTCAAGGGTTTCCATATCCAGAAGAAGCAGAAGCACCTGTAAATATTATTACTCTCATCGACATGGATAATCTTAAATCTTATACTCTTTGTCTTCAATATAATTTTGATACTTATGTTGATACTATGAATCATATTGAAGAAACTAAAGCAGAAATAAGAGAAAGATACAAGGAAATTCTCAAGGGTAAAGAAATGGAATTTATCATCGAAGAGTTTCCAGATGAGTTGGATTTAATCAAGCGTTTTTACTATCTAATCAATGAAGTCATTCGTCCAGACTTTGTATTAGCTTGGAATGGACATGGCTTCGATAATCCATATTTAATGAACCGTATAATCCGTTTGGGAGCTGTGCCAGAGGATATTATGTGCCCAAAAGATTTCCCATACAAAAAGGTATCATACCGAAAAGATTTTAGAAACCAAGACCCTGCTGAAAATGGTAGTGAAATAACTATTGCTGGTTATTCTATATGGCTTGATGCTATGAATGTATATGCTAATCTTCGTAAATCTATGGGTAAAGAAGAATCATATAGTTTGGATTATATTGGCGAAAAAGAAGTAGGACTAAAGAAAGATAACCATGACGATGAAAGCTTTAAAACTTTTTATAAAAATAATTATAAGAAATTTATGCTTTACAACATTCAAGATACTATGATGATGGCTATGATGGAATGGAAAAATAGAGATGTTGATGCCATAAATTCTGTTGCTATGTTAACCCAAACTCGTGTTGAAAAGGCCATGAAGAAGACTATCTGTTTAAGGAATCTTGCTTCTAAGTTTTATGAAGGGCAAGGTGCAGTTATATCTAATAACAGAGCACAATTGCATGAACATCCTGACGGGAAGATTAAGGGTGCTTTCGTGGCCAATCCGAATCTCGTAGGAAATATAGGTATGAAGATTCTTAATGCTCTTTCAAAGTTTATGTTTGAGAATTGTATTGACTTTGACCTTAGTTCTTTGTATCCTTCTATTATCCTTGCCCTTAATATCTCACCAGAAACTTGTTATGGCAAGATTTGTATAGAGGATAATGATGATATTGATGTCGGTGGGGATTTTGTAGCTGATTATGCTAGTAGAGATTATGTAAACTTTGCTAATAAATGGTTAGGGGTTGCTTCACTGGATGAAATGATTAAGGAACTTGCTGCTTAGCAAGTTCCTTTCATATTATAACAAATAATTTTAAATTATAGGGGGAAGCCATATGAGTTTTTTAGGTATTGGAAAATGGAAAGAAAAATATGAACAATCACAAGAGGAACTAGAGAATACAAGGAAAGAACTTAAGCATGCTAAGGATATAATTAATTATCAAGATTCAAGAATTAATAATGCTAAAGATACAATTAATTATCAAGATTCAAGAATTGATAGTCTTTGTAGAAGGATTCAAGAACTAGAACTAGAAAAAGAAGGCAAACCAGATTGTAATCCTGAAATAGAACAAACTACAATTAAAGGAAAAATGGGTATTCAACCAGAAGAATCCATACTTCAGGCTAATAGAATTCCTGTAGAAATTCCTGAAGCGGTAATAGAAAGAATTTCTGCAGGAGCTAACTCTCATGTTATAGTAAATGATCATAGTTGTGATAACAATTTTTAAAAACGGCATTAATGAGATAATGGATACACAATTAGTATATCCATTATCTCACTATAAATACGGAAAGGAGTCCATGACACATAACATGGCAAAAAACGAAAGCATAATTATATGTTTAGAATTTTAAAGGTATTTATTAATTAAACTGTCTTTTGAAATCTTAACATCGAATTCCTTACATGCTTTTTGAATGTTCTTTGCTAATTCTTTTCTATCCTTCTCGGGGCATCTATTAAACATCTTTATAGCCTGAAGAACATGGTCTTTGTCATTTAAAGGAAATTTTCTTTGAGAAGGAAGACCAAAACTGTTATCAGGCAAAGCATTTCTGTCCTTAGTTGATAGCGGTTCTTCTAATAATAAGCAACTTTCTAGTAATTCAGTTTTATTCATAGACGATACCACTCCTTTTGATAAATTAACTTTATGTTTACTTTTTTAGAGATGACATAACAAAAAATGGAAGGGGGAGTTAATTTGCAAATAACAGATGAAAATCAAATTAAAATCTTTGTTAAATTTATTCAAGATATTAACCAGTATCTTAAAAACATTTATGGCAGTGAACCATATTACAATTATGAGAATGGTAATATTATATGTAATGGCGATAATCAAGTTACACCATATGTTACAGCACAACCAAAATATACTAAAAAGAATGCTGAACTAAAGAGTATTATAGATAATGTATCGTTTACGATGTTTGGTATTGGATTCTTTCAGTTTCTTAAGGAATATAAGAACAATATCAATAAAATAGTTATTGAAAGTAATTATATTACATTTGAAACGGATTTGCCATTAGTTTCATTAACTTTTAATAAGGTAAAGATTAATAATAAACCTTATAATAATACTTATGAAGAATTAGCATCTTTTAATCTCACCGAAAATCAAGCTAGTTTAATCAATGATTTAGGTAATAGTCCTTTTATTCTTTATCTTGATTTTAATAGTGAAAGTATATTTATAGATGAAGAACCTAAAGGCAACGAGATATCTACTACTGCAGAAGAAGAAAAGAATTTCCTTGAGTTAATATTTAACAAGAAATTTCTAGTTGGCTTTAGATCTACAAAGACTTCTGTTTCTGATATAAGTATTACTGTATATGATTTTGATTCCGATAATAATCTTTACTTATTAGAAATGAAAGTTGATTCAAAGGAAATACTCACTAAACAATATATGGTAATAACCGATGTTTTAGATAACGATGAAAAATAGGGTACTACTAAGTACCCTATTTTTTATTTTTTTTAT
>Ga0172378_10002335_pt1 | contig 17748 bp, 16 predicted proteins | sample GrowelOW332metaG_FD_119755 | JGI IMG/M metagenome (GOLD analysis project Ga0172378, IMG submission 119755) | Groundwater microbial communities from an aquifer near a municipal landfill in Southern Ontario, Canada - Pumphouse #3_1 metaG | ecosystem: Environmental > Aquatic > Deep subsurface >... | reverse complement strand
CGGCATGTTTTGTCTGGGTAATCTGATGAATGCCAGCGGCGTGGTGGACCGGTTGAGCAAAACCGCGCAGAACGAATTGATCAATATCGTCACGATCTTCTTGGGATTATCGGTCGGCTCCAAGCTGAGCGCCGAAGCGTTTTTGACGATGGAAACCCTGGGCATTTTAGGTCTCGGCGCGGTGGCGTTTTCCATTGGTACCGCGAGTGGCGTACTGATGGCCAAAGTCATGAATCGTTTCAGCAGCACGCCGATCAACCCCTTGATCGGGGCGGCCGGTGTCTCCGCCGTACCAATGGCCGCTCGAGTGGCTAATAAAATCGGTCTGGAAAGCAATCCGCATAACTTCTTATTGATGCACGCGATGGGGCCGAATGTCGCCGGTGTGATTGGCTCGGCGGTGGCTGCAGGGGTCTTGTTGAGTTTAGTACATTAGATCGTTTCTGAACTTACAAAATCCACCCGGCTATGAATATTGAGTCAGGCAAAGTGAAACCAATTAAGGTGCTTTGGCTGACTTCAAGTTATCCACGCGGTAAAGACGACAGTGCTTCCGTTTTTTTACGCTATTTAGCGGAAGCGTTGGCAAAACAGCACATCAATATACAGATCCTTGCTCCGGATCACCCCGAAGTAGAAGCTACTCCCGATACCATTGGCATAGTCCTTCGCCGTTTTTGCTATTTTTCCCCTCGAAAGCTCCAAAAATTAGCCTATGGTTCGGGAATTTTGCCAAATTTGCGCGTCCAGCCATGGTTGCTATTGCAAGTTCCATTTTTTATTCTGTCCATGTTTATCAGTACAGCTTGGATAATACTCAGGAATAGACCATCCTTGATACACGCACACTGGATAATTCCGCAAGGCGCTGTTGCGGTGTTGCTGGGCAAATTGCTCAGAATTCCGGTAGTGGTCACCGCGCATGGCGGGGATGCGTTTGCATTACGTGGAAATTTACTTGGGACTATCAAACGTTGGACCATCAAAAATTGCACGGCCTGGACTAGTAACACCCAGGCGACAGCTGCCGCTGTCGGCCCCGGTTTGCCTAAGCCCCATATCATTCCGATGGGGATAGACTACACACAGTTTGCCAGCGGTAATCCGCTAGTCGTGCGCTCGGCTAGCGAGTCGCGAAAACACGTTCTATTGTTCGTAGGGCGGTTGGTCGAGAAAAAAGGCGTAGCCGATTTGTTGCAAGCATTCGCATTGCTTTCTGAAACTTTGCAAGATGAAACTGAGTTATGGATCATTGGCGATGGCGTCGAACGTGATCGACTGCAAGCCTTGACAACAGATTTGAGAATCGACAGCAAAGTAATTTTTTTTGGCAAGCTACCGAATAACAGTTTGCCGGATTATTACGCCGCCGCGGATGTTTTTATCGCGCCTTCTATCACCGATTCCAGCGGCGATACCGAAGGCCAGGGCGTGATCTTGCTGGAAGCGATGGCAAGCAGGGTGCCGGTGATCACAACTAACGCAGGAGGGATTGGCTGCGTTATTACCCATGGAGAAACCGGGATGTTGGTAAATCCAGGCAAACCTATTGAAATTGCCGCCGCCATTGAAAAACTACTTAACGATAAAAATTTACGAGAGACCTTGAGCATAAAGGCATGCAAAGCTGCACAAGATTACGATTGGCTAACAATCTCTAGTAAATTCGTTAATTTATACAGAGAGTCAAATTCGATACGAGACAAATGAGTTTTGAAGTTAAGGAAAGTGTCAAAGCTGAGATAGCTTGCGTAATAGTCACATACAATCCAGATAGAAATATATTTTATTCGGTGATTTCACAATTGTTGAAGTCGCATGTATCTATATATATTGTAGACAATTGGTATTCCAATGAGTCGACTGGTTATGTAAGGGAATTGGCTAAACAGCACTCTGATCGGATTAGGTTGATTTGTTTGGAAACAAACTGCGGTATTGCCAAAGCCTTAAATATTGGGGTCGATCAAGCGATAAAGGATAGTCATAAATACGCACTTTTGTTAGATCAGGATAGCCTTCCCCAGGATGGCTTGCTTGAGGAAATGTTAAGCGCAGCATTGGCGCTATCGGAGAGCGATTCGCGAACAGTCGCGATCGGTCCGCGCTTATATGATCCAAGGTCAAACCTATTTTTTAAGTTTGCCTTGCTTAAATGGGGTATTTGGAAAAAAGTTGGATGTGATGCTAATAGCGAAAATCTAATTAAATGTGAATTTCTTAATTCGTCAGGCAGCCTTGTTTTTTTACGGCACTGGGAAGCTGTAGGCCCTTTTCGCGAAGATTTTTTTATAGATCACGTGGAAACAGACTGGTATATGAGGGCCAGATATTTAGGACTTAAATGCTATGGGCTATGTAGTAAAAGCTATCTTATACATCACATGGGGGATGATGTATGTCGTTATTGGTTTTTTGGGTGGAGGCATATGCCGCATAGATCACCGGAACGCCACTATACGATTGTACGGAATGCAATTCGACTATATAAATCAAAATACACGCCAATTTTATGGGGAGTTAATGCTGCATTAAAAATTATGTTTACGTTTTTTTATTTTTCGACTTTTGATAGGGATAGAAAGGAGCAAAGATATAATATTATAAATGGAATTCGTGATGGTTTTTTTTTGTAGGGATTGATGCTTTATGGGTTTAAAGGCGACAAAAAAAATCAATATTTTTTGATCGATATCAAAACGTGGCGAATATTTATCCAGAAGGTGCATAGAATCAATGAGGCAATATTTTTAAGAAATGATTTTTCAATATATTTTAAAATTTCTGGGTGGTCTTCAACAGTTTTGTTCCATATTGATTTAGTTGTATCGTTATCTTTTAGGTTTGCTAAAAGACTAGCTTGCTTTGTTCTGATGACAAGTAATGAGTTGATATAGTGCGATAAATAAATGCGATCTAAAAAGTTCATGAAGTTATTATAGTGCTCGTTATTTTTAATGATTAAGAGCATTAAAATGTATTCAATATTGCGAGAACGAAATAAGTTTTCCTTTGTGTTGCGATATGTTTCTGAATTGGTGTGCACACGGAAATAAATATATGCCTGGTTACTGTAGGCTAATCCCTCATTGAGGGTTGTTCGTGCATAAAATTCATAGTCAAGGAGTTGGGTTAAGTCAGTATTAAATCCACTATACTTGGTAATAGTTTCTTTTTTTATTAAAAAGCAAGATGGTTCACCAAGGAAGTTGCCTAATATGTACTTGGTAAAAAAATCAGCTACACGTGCTTGTGATATTTTTTCATGATTTTTGGTAAAGTTTTTGTTTATAAGTTCAATATGCTTATACGATATTATTTTTCGCAATGGCGTTTTATTGGAAAATAAGTAGCTTTTATTTCCGCAGATGATATTTGAGTCTGTTTTTTTTGCGGTACTGAATAGTTCCTCTATACATTTTTTATCTAAGATGTCGTCTTGAAAAACAAATTTTATCCAATCTCCACTTGCAAGAGAAATGCATTTTTCACAGTTTGCGTGAAGCCCGATATTTGAATCGTTTTTGCGTTTAATTGTTTTATAATCGGCGCTATTGAATCTATTTATAATAATACCGCTATTATCGGTAGAGTTGTCGTCGACAATTATTATCTCAATATTATTATAACTTTGTCTAGAAATTGAATCTAATGTTTCCTGTAGGAACTTTGCTCCGTTATACACAGGAATACATACAGAAATAATCGGTTGTGTAGGTATGGGCATGGCGGTCTATTTTAAGTTTTAAAAGTATTTTATCGCTCTCAAAATAGGGGGCTTGTTGCATAAATCGTGTGGTAGATAAACGACCCTACTAACCTGTAAAACCTCGCCTAAATTTGCAAGAAACTAGGAAAAATTATCGGACTCCTCTGGTTTTTTTGGTGTTAAAACTTGAAAAATAACCCTAATATTTTATCAGTTATGCTATATATGCTGCTTAAGAAAGTATATTTAGGCGGGGGGCATGAAAGGTCTCTGATTGATTTATTATGGTTTAAATTATTTTGAATTGATAATAAGTATTTGTCAGCACAATTATTAATTGAATATTTTTCAAACACTTCTTTTTGTGCATTTTTTATTATTTCAATTGCTTTTTCTTGGTCGTTAAGTAGGCTTTCTATTGCAAAAAACCATGATTCTGGATCGTTTTGTGCTAATAGTCCATTTTTTCTATCGATAATACATGTGCTATATGGAACAATATCGCTATAAATACCTGGGATCCCTGCTGCGGAATATTCAAGCCATTTAATATTGCTTTTGCATTGATTAAATTTATTATTTTTCAGAGGAGTCAGTGCTGCATTAATATTTAGATTTTGTAAGTGTGCTGCATAAACATTATAATTCGGCTCAAATTTGATGGCACTAACTGATTGGTGTCTAATAAAATCCTTGATCGTATCTCCAAAAAAAACAATATTAACTTGATCCTTATATAGTTTAAGTATCTCTAAAATAGGCTCTCTAATAATAGTCCAGTCGTCTTGATGGGTAGATGTTCCAGATATTAAGATATTGAACTTATCGCCACGCGGTCTCGCAGTGTTAAAAAATAAATTGTAATTTACGAGGTTTTTATTTACAAGTATTGGGCGGTTAGTGTATGGAGTTAGCTCGTTTTTTAATGATATTGTTGAAACAGTGATCAAATCAACTTCTTTGATGATCCATTTGATATAGGGTGAAATTTTTTTATAATAAAAGAATCGTGTATGACTAGGCTGAATATCAAGGAGTAGGTCGTCTATATCGTATATGATAGGAATATCTAGTTTTAATAAGATTGATAATATTTCTGATGTTTTTTTGCATGGAAATTCTCTTTGAATAACAATTAAATCGACGTTTTTTGTTGTGCTGATGTCAAAGTTTTGCTTTAAACAGTCACTTTCAGTGTTCCAAATTATTTTCCAATTACACGTCATCATCGGCTGTAAAAGCCTAATAACAGAGCAGGCATGAGTCGTGTTATTTTTTGAATAAACTGCAATTTTTGCATTTTGTTTTAATTGATTTTCCTTGTTCACGCTGCGCTGTTAGGTTGCTTTAAAAAAAACCGCTAAAGTAGGGCTCAAAAAATATTTCTGCTAGTTTTTCAAAACATTTTAGTACTTAAATAACATTGATATTGTTCTTTATGGCAGCTTGTCAAAACTTGGGGTGTCGCTATTTTTGACAGAATATTTTTCGGCTATCGTTTCAAAAAAATGGTGAAATCAGGTACCTGCTAGTGTCTCCAGTGCACCTATGCTTCTCCCTTCCTCCCATCAGGAGTTTGGGCTAAGTAATGATGCAAACTTTTAATTTTAGCATTATTTTAAGAAGTGTCCTCATCTGACGAGGGTCTCAAAAAGTGTCGACTGTGCCTATTTATTTGGATTTTAGAGGTCGCTCATTTAATATTTGATGTATTTTTATAATTAATTTTCCAGCTTTGAGAAAAGAACTATTGAAAGCGTTTTTATAAATTATTTGCATGTGAATTTTGAGTTGTCAACCAATTCCATTGTTATTTTTTTTGCGACAATTAAAATATGTAGAGGGGGAATTGTTTCAATGGCTATGATTTGAAGGTGCATATAATCCACAAGCTTAGCTATTAGTTCTGCGTCAAAAACGTGATGATGGAAACAGCGGTTCTCAAAATTTTGCAGGGAGCGAGATTTAAAAAAGTCCAAACCGCCGGCGCCAGGGTCAAGCTCTAAATCATGAAGCGCTAGGATTTCAGACATATGCGTGAGATCGTCTTCTCCGATATTAGCTATGAAATCAGAAATAAGATGCTCCATAGTTGTTATGGGCCGACGATGATCAAAAGTGCTATCTTTGTTCGGAAGCAAGACAACCAGTAATCCGTTTTCCTTTAGTAGTCGAGTCCATTCTGATAGAGCCAGAATGGGGTTTGCGCAATGTTCGAGTACATGTGACGACAGTAGAAAATCATAACTACCTGATTGAATGACTGCTAAGTCAGTTGCTTCTGAAAAAAGTTGCTGGCCAGGTGGTTTTTTAAAATTAAATAAAAATGTCTGTCCATCTTTAATATTCTCTTCCCATATGGTTTTACTTTTAAAATTACAATTATCAATTCTGTCTGCAATTTGATAAACAGGAAAAATCCCTTTTTTCATAAAAGCAGCGCTTGGTCCCCCAATTTCAAAGCCGATTTTTTCTTTCAGAAAGTATTTTAAGTATGAAAAAGATTTTGCTTGATACGGGTTTATTTCTATAATAAAAAAACATATAGATCTTACTAATTCAAAAAATCCTTTTTTAAGTAAAATCATCTTTACCTTTTTTAGCATGTATACTCCGTATAAATATTGAGATCGGTACTTATTTTAGTATATCAGTTGATTAATATTATTTGTGCTTGGTTTTTATGACGAGAGTCATTAGCCTGATAATAATACGTATTGCGTTAATTAATCTAGCCAATGAATATGTATATATTTCTCTAATTTTTGCATCCCTCGCAACAATCTGTTCTTCAGAGAAAACGTCGTTTTTCCCTGTCATTTCTATATAACTATTGACATCAAAATCATATAGTCGTTTGATATTTTCGGCGCGATCAGAGTCAGAAATAGCTTTAGACAGAAGGTCAAGTCCAAACAGCTGAGTGAAATTAAAAGGCTTTTCCTCTAATGCGATCATGCCTAGTATAAATTCTATGTCTCCCTCTTCTTTTCTATAGTATTTTTCAGTAGATGGAAACACCTTCTGAAGATCATTAAAACTAGTAATTTTTCGGTAATTTTGTAAAATTTTATAGTATTCGTATGTTGCTCGTATTCTTGTCTCTGGACGCATGCCGCTCGCGTTTGCCTCATTATCGCGTACTCTATATCTAACCAGTTTTTCAGGTAATATATGAATTTCGTATTTTAAACACAGCCTAACCCACATGTCGAAATCAGGAAGCTGCGCCATATCGTATCGATAGAGTCCACAATTCTCATAACACGATTTACGGATCAATACACTTGGATGGCATAGCGCATTACCGTGGCTAAAAAAAAACTGCAGCCACTCATGACGGGTTCTATTGGGCTGATTGAAAATAGTACAATAAACATGTTTCTCGTCCGATAGAGGAAAGCTATCTTCGGTAATGGCAAGTGCGTTGGTAAAAACGGCGCCATTTTCAGGATGGTCATCTAAAAAGGCAACTTGCTTTTCCAGCTTATCAAGTTCCCATACATCATCTGAATGATGTATGGCGATATACTCGCCCGATGCCACCTTTGAGATTGCTTTGTTAATTCCCTCAACGGGGCCTTTGTTCACCACGTTGCGAAACGCCTTGATTCTTGGGTCAGAATATCGACTGATTAAATCCCACGAATAATCGGAAGAATAGTCATCCAAAATAATCAATTCAAAGTCAGTGAAGGATTGATTAAGCGCGCTATCAATCGCTTCGCGAATATATTTCGCATGATTGAATGAAGTAAGAATTATAGAAATTTTTGGTATGTGCAATTTTCCACCAATAATTTTTAAAGGAGAATTTAAACTCAAGCTCCAAAAATACTTTCTCTATCTCTTTCCAAGGAGTTCATTAGCTTCTTTTCCAATTCAAGAAGATCGCGCTTTCGCTCACCGTTTCGTTTTGCTGGCACGCCCATGTAAATCCCGAAAGATTTACAGTCTTGCTTTACCAAACTCAGCGCCCCAACAGCTACACCATCCTCCAATGTCACACCGGGCAAAACAATTGATCCTGCACCAATAATCACATGACGGCCAATATTAACATCAGCGTGCTTAACGTTTGTGAATGCTGGGGGCACCGTTGGATTGGTCATTGACTCACCACTGTAATCATCATTACTACTATAAATGGAGACCCGCGAAGAAATATTGCAAAAATTGGCTAGCGAGATATTACCAGCGCCGATTAAGGATGAAAAAACTGCAATATGAATAAAATTGCCAATGTCTATGCCCCCCTCACCCGCAGACAAGACACAGAAATCATCGACTCTGACGTTGTCGCCCAATTGAATGTTTTTACAGTTGTAATATGAGGCCTTATCAGAAAGCATCGTATTTTTTCCAACATAGGCAAATCCCATTTCACGCACCTTTTCACCTGTCAACCAGGCCATATCAATCTCCAGCAATCAAAGTAATGATTTTTTCTTGTTCTACTACTTCAAGGGACGGATATATAGGCAGACAAATAACTTGACCAGCTACCACTTTTGCCACAGGCAAATTCGAGGGTGCCGCCGTGGGTAACCCACGGTACATCGGAAAGTCGCTAATCAGTGGATAGAAATATCGGCGCGCATAGATGCCATTGTCTCGCAACTTTTGGAACAACTCATCGCGGCTAAGCGGAAATTCCGACTGAACCAATATCGGGAAGTAGGCATGGTTTGTTATCTTGTTGCCCGCGACAGGCAGAAGACGAATACCTTTTACATCAGCCAACCCATCGCGGTAACGGGCATCAATGGCTTTGCGCTTTTCAAGCCCCTCACTAATGCCTTTGAGTTGCAGCAAGCCAAGTGCGGCATTAAATTCGCTCATTTTGCCGTTGATGCCAGGCGCGACCACGGTCACTTCATCCACAAAGCCAAAGTTTTTAAGATGATCGATACGCTGCTTGGTTTTGGCGTCGGGACAAACGATAGCACCGCCTTCGAATGTATTGAAAACCTTGGTTGCATGAAAACTCAACACCGAAAGATCTCCATGCCGGAATATGCTGCCTTGATTATCTTCCACGCCAAAAGCATGAGCGGCATCGTAGATGACCTTAAGGTTATAGATGTCAGCGATTTTCTGGATGGCCTCTACATTACAAGGATGGCCGTAACAATGCACTGGCATGATAGCAGTTGTCTGCGGAGTGATCGCTGCCTCGATTCTATCTGGATCCAGATTCAGCGAATTCGAGTCAATGTCCACGAATACCGGCTTGATGCCGTTCCACAGCAGGGAATGTGAGGTAGCTACGAATGAGTAGGGCGTGGTAATGACTTCACCCGTAATACGCAACGCTTGTAAAGCAGTGACTAAGGCAATGGTGCCATTGGTAAACAGTGCGATGTGTTTGACGCCCAAATAATCGCACAACGCCCGTTCTAGCTGCTGATGAAATGGACCGCCATTGGTCAAAATTTTACTATCCCAAATTTGTTGCAAGTAGGGAATAAATTCTTCCAGCGGCGGCAGCAATGGTTGCGTTACATAAATTTTTTTATCGCTCACACGGCACCTGCCAATTCAAACATAGATCACCTAACATTGTTCGAAAATTGCATCCGCGCTAATTTTCTTGCAAACAATTTTTCTTCTCCACAATGTACAAAATACTTTTATTTGAAATACCATGTTTCTCGAATACATCAGCTCCAAAATATTCCTGTCCCAGTTGTCTGACAATAAATCCAGCACCTTCGGTTCTTTCCACCAAACCATTTTTGGAATACATTCTCACATGATCATCCTGACCAAAACGGCGCCAACGCTCTCCTATATCTTCCAACAGAGGGTCTTCATCGATTTGCTCGAGGGTCATAATTATGGGCACCATCAAAATCCCCCACCCACCGGGCTTTAATATTCTGAAAAGCTCGCGTAGTGCTTTTAAATCATCCGGCACATGCTCAAGTACATGGGAACAAATAAATGCATCAAATGCCCCTTCAGCATAACAATTCATATCCGTTATATCGATACGATCATCAACACCATCGATCATCAAGTCAGCCGTACGCAGAGTTATTTTTCCGGTTTTCTTGAGCATTTCACTTAATGGTCGTGATGGAGCGATTTCCAGTAATGCCATACCATTAGCGCCATATTCTTTTAAACGCTGCAAAACATACAGCGCATAGAGTCGATTCCTATCGCTCGCATTGCAGTGTGGACATGAATAAGCGCTATAGTTCAGTGTTTCAGCATCATCAAAGGAATATAAAAACCCATACTTTTCCGTATTTTCTTTATAAAAATCTGGTAGCGGAATAAATTTACGAACCTTCTTGGTGCAGACCGAACAGTAAAACTTGCTGCCACAATTATGGATAATTTTTTTACAAATTGTATTTATCATTTAGTCCAAGCCGACCATAGTTTCCCACTTGAATGTTGGGCGCACAGCGCCTATCCATTTTCCGTACCACGCCCCCTCTCGCTCAATATCCTGTACTTCAAATGTTGCTACATTATCAAAATCAACCAATGCCGCGCTTTGGTCTCTAACAATAAGCAACCGCACCCGATAAATACCATCATTCAGAAAATTTCCAGGAATATGACAGATACCTTTGACCTTTCCAGATTGATAAACTTTAGCACTTGAAGCTGTATTAAAAATGCACACGTCCTGATTATCGTACAGAACAACGCTAAAATTAAGCAGGGCATTAGACTCAAAATTCCAAAACTCAAATTCCAAATCCACTGGCGAAGCAACCGTTAAAATTTCGCCTAAGACTTTATCTTTATATGATATTTTTACCGAATGCAATCGCACACTTTTGTTACCCGGTGCGCTTTCCGGGTAACCCCAGACTTGGTTCATATTCATCGGCACACCATTCTGAAGATAGTTTGCAACCACCTCTTCTGCATGCCCCGTTTCAACCATTCTACCGGCATTAAGCCAAATGGCCTTTTTACATAAACTTTTTAATGCAACCATATTATGGCTTACAAACAATACCGTCCTTCCCGCTCTTCCTGCACTCTCCATTTTCCCCAAACATTTCTTTTGAAACTGCGCATCTCCTACAGCCAACACTTCATCCACAATCAATATTTCCGGTTCCAGATGAGCTGCTACTGCAAATGCCAACCGCACATACATGCCGCTTGAATAATGTTTAACCGGTGTATCCAAAAACTTTTCAACTTCAGCAAAATCGACGATTTCATCGAATTTCTTTTGGATTTCATGCTTTCGCATACCTAATACTGCGCCATTAAGAAATATATTCTCTCTTCCGCTCAGTTCAGGATGAAAACCTGTACCGACTTCCAATAAACTGGCTACCCGGCCATTGATGGTTACTTTGCCGGTTGTTGGTGCGGTAATCCGGCTCAATATTTTGAGTAAGGTTGATTTTCCCGCGCCATTGCGACCGATAATGCCTACTCGATCACCTGGCTGAATTTCGAAATTAATATCTTTTAACGCCCAGAATTGTTCGGTTTCATCGTCGTTTTGAACTGGCTGTAAAGGATGGCGTAAACGATGTCCTATTGAGCGGACACCTTGACTCAGTTGGTCGCGTAGTGTGCTATAACGAGTCTGGTTTTCATGCTTAATAGTGTATTTTTTGCCAAGATTTTCGACTTTTATTGCATAAGTCATTATGTGTTTTTATTGTATTAATGCGGTTGGCGAATTATAGGCTGTCGGCAAATTGTCTTTCTGTATTCAAAAAATAGCGAATGCCAACACCTAGCAATAAGAATGAAACTGCAACAGACAAACTAAAGCCTTGTAAAAACAACGTGGATTCTCGGCCTATTATTCCCCAGCGGAATCCATCAATGACGCCCACCATGGGGTTAAGCGAGTAAATAAGTCGCCATTGTTCAGGAATGATCTGGCTGCTGAATCCGACTGGCGAAATATACAGCCCCATTTGTACAATAAAAGGCACAACATAACGGAAATCGCGATATTTAACATTGAGCGCCGATATTAGATAGCCCAAGCCTATTGCCGTAATCGCTGCCTGTAATAAGAATAATGGCAACAACAGAATATTGATTGAGGGTACAAACCGGTACCAAATCATCATTCCCATCAGCAATACAAATGAAATAACAAAGTCGATCAAATTAACAAACAATGGCGTAGTTGGAATAATGATTCTGGGAAAATAAACTTTGCTGATCATGGCTGAATTATCGACGACGGCATTAGCGCTTTCGCTGAGCGAGTTTGCGAAAAAATACCAAGGTAACATTGCCGTAAACACCATGATCGGGTAGGGCGCATTGGCATCGCTAGGCAGGTGTGCGATCTTTCCGAATACCAGCGTGAAGATAAGCATGGTCAATAATGGCCTGAGTACGGCCCAGGCGGCACCGATAACCGTTTGTTTATACCTGACTTTAAAATCGCGCCAGGCAAGGATGAAAAACAAATCTCTATACTCCCAAAGCTCCTTTGATAGGTGGAGCATGGTTTTTTCTGGGGTAATGATGGTTTGTTGCATCTGATTAGGTATTAAAGCGTTTGATTTAAGTGGTAAGTCGTTATCAGGCTTTTAATAATTGCAAATCAGCTGGTGTATTCCTTGCTGATGCCATTTTGCTAGGCATTCAGCATAGCTACATGTCGAAGAAGTTCAATTAACGCTTGGTTCTAAATTGCTTATTTTTCGATTTGCTCGCAAAAATTTGACTATCCGTTTTCGGTTGAAAACTCGGCACCAAATGCTGCTTACCATTCCCAATCAAATCCGCGCGGCCCATGTCTTTAAGGGCTTCGCGCAATAACGGCCAGTTTTTGGGGTCGTGGTAGCGTAAAAATGCCTTGTGCAAGCGACGTTGTTTGATGCTTTTCGGGATGGCGATGTCCGGGCTGTTGCGGGCCACTTTGTGCAGCGTATCCTTGCCGGAATGATACATCGCGGTGGCGATCGACATCGGCGACGGCAAAAAGGCTTGGACCTGATCGGCGCGGAAGCCATTGCGTTTCAGCCATAGGGCCAGATTCAGCATGTCTTTGTCTTCGGTGCCGGGGTGGGCGGCGATGAAGTAGGGAATCAGGTACTGCTCCTTGCCGGCCTCTTTGGAATATTTGTCGAACATCTGCTTGAAGCGGTCGTAAGTGCCCATCCCCGGTTTCATCATCTTCGACAGCGGGCCTTGCTCGGTGTGTTCCGGGGCAATTTTCAGGTAACCGCCGACATGATGCGTGACCAGTTCCTTCACGTATTCCGGGGTTTCCACCGCAATGTCGTAGCGCAATCCCGAAGCGATGAAGATTTTCTTGATACCCGGTAGCTTGCGGGCGCGCCGGTACAGCTTGATCAGCGGCGTCTGATCGGTGTTCAGATTATGACAGATGCCGGGGTAGACGCAGGAAGGTTTACGGCAGGATTCTTCGATTTTCGGGTCCTTGCAAGCCAACCGCCACATGTTGGCGGTCGGTCCGCCCAGATCGGAAATATGGCCGGTGAAGTTCGGCGAAGTATCCCGGATCGCTTCGATCTCGCGAATAATCGAATCTTCCGAGCGGTTCTGGATGATGCGGCCCTCGTGTTCGGTAATCGAGCAAAAACTGCAACCGCCGAAGCAACCGCGCATGATCAGCACCGAATGCTGAATCATCTCAAAGGCTGGGATATTGGCTTTGCCGTAAGCGGTGTGCGGTAAGCGGGAATAGGGTAGGTCGAACACTCCGTCCATTTCCGGCGTGGTCAGCGGCAGTGGCGGCGGATTAATCCACACTTCTCGGTTGCCGTGGCGCTGAATCAGGGCGCGAGCGTTGCCGGGGTTGGTTTCGCCGTGCATTACCCGTGAAGCGTGGGCGTATAGAATCGGATCGTCTTTTACTGCCTCGTAATCCGGCAAACGGATCACGGTTTGCATGCGCTGCTTGTTGGCGATGGGTTTGAACTGGATGACTTGTTCGTTGCCGGTCGATTGGCCGAATGAATTCGGCCCTACAGCGGGCTTATCTTCGGCGGCACGGGTTCCCGACCCGTCGCCGCACTCCGATCGTCCCTGCTCGTCGCACGCGGGTTGTTCCTGGTAGGGATTCACGTGAGAAATCACCGCGCCCGGCTTGTCGATGTCGGTAGAGTCCTTCTCCATCCAGCCCTGCGGAATCTGTTTAACAAAATGCACGGTGCCGCGGATGCCTTTCAAATCGGCAATGGTTTCGCCTTTTGCCAAGCGCTGGGCGATTTCCACCACTTGCCGCTCGGCATTGCCGTAAACCAGCAAATCGGCCTTGGAATCCAGCAAGATGGATTTACGCACCGTGTCCGACCAATAATCGTAATGGGCAATCCGACGCAGGCTGGCCTCGATGCCACCGATGACGATGGGCACGTTTTTATAGGCTTCCCGGCAGCGGTGGGCGTAGACGTTCACCGCTCTATCCGGACGCTTGCCGGCCGCGCCGTCAGCGGTATAGGCATCGTTGGAGCGGATTTTCTTGTCCGAGGTATAGCGGTTGACCATCGAGTCCATATTGCCGCCGGTGACGCCGAAAAACAGCTTGGGCTGACCAAGCTTTTTAAAGTCTTCGGCGCTTTGCCAATCAGGCTGGGAAATAATGCCGACCCGGAAACCTTGAGCTTCCAATACCCGGCCGATCACCGCCATGCCAAAGCTCGGATGGTCGACATAAGCGTCGCCGGTTACCAGAATAACGTCGCAGGCATCCCAACCCAGCTGTTGCATCTCTTCCAGGCTCATGGGAAGTTCCGGCGCGGGGCCGAAACGGTGAGCCCAATATTTTTTGTAGCCGAAGATGATGGGGGCGTTGTGAATCACGATTTGATTATCCGGTTGAATACGTTGGCGTTGTGGCGCTTAAGGTCCAGCAAATAGGTGGGAAACTCCAGTTGATATTGCAGTTCCAGGCGTTTGGCATGGTCTATCAACTGCTTTAAAGTTGGCTTGGGCCTTGCTTCGCCAAACGCGAATCCGATGATATTACCGCGTCCACGTACCGGTAAAAACAGCATGCGCCGATCGAACACCCGGCCCATATTCCAGACCACTTGTTGGAACAGATCCTTGTCGGTGCCCCACAAATTGATCACCAGCAGACCGTCCTTGGTCAACAAGGTTCGGCAATTGTCGAAAAAAATTTCGCTGCTGACTTCCGGCGCCATGCCGGCATGATCGTAAGCGTCAATGACGATTAAATCGTGTTGCTCGCTTTGAGTTTGGCTAGCCTGGTGGACGTGTTGGGCGCCGCAACCAATCTTGATTTTCAGGCGCTGATCGAAGGGCAGGCCGAAATGGCTGCGGGCAACTTTTAAGACGCTGCTGCGAAACTCGACGACTTTCAGCCGGCAATCGGCAAACTGATGCAGCAAAAACTTGGCGATAGTGCCGCCACCCAAGCCTATCATCAACACTTCACGGGGCGTGTCATGGAACAGCAGGCCAGCCATCATTGCTCTTGCATACAAGGAGTGCAGGCGGTCGGGTTCGGCCAGCAGCATGCTGCTTTGCCGAGCATGGGAACCAAAATGCAAGGCTCTGACGCCTTCCTTATCAACGATTTCTATGATGCCTTCGTCATCGTGGCTTTGGTGCACCACCAGGCCTTCATATTTGTACATGCGGTGTAGCGAACGGAAAAGAGGTGACTATTCTCCTTGAAAATCCGGCGCTTGTCTTGTTAATCCTTAACTAGGCATAAATATTTTGGCGGCCGCTTGCTCTACTGGCGTCGACGAAGGCTGGTAGCGCAAATGAATTTCGTAAACACGCCCTTCAAGTTTTCCGGGTCAGGTAAATCAACTAATTCATAGTTCAATTGTGAATAAGTCGATAGGATCGGCGTGATCATCTGGCTATATTGAATCCCGCGCGGTGGTTTAGTCGATCAATGCTCTCTGTATCAGCATTTGTTTGGAATGGGCAGAGAGCATGATACTTCTAATAGGGGTTAATCAGATTTGGAGAGAAAAATGAATCAGCAACACTATATTGCAATGACTGGCGTTACCTTGGTAGGAAATACAAGTGCGGCACTAATGTCCGGCACCATCGGAGTGGAACTCTCGGCCGAGGAAATTGGGCAGGTGCATGGCGGGGCTATCGCTAATGTGTCGGAATATATTCCCTTGTCGAAAAGCCATCCCAAGGTAGAGCGGGATATGCCAAGAGTGCCGTATCGGTAAAGTAACGAGGTGTTAAATCTCCCCTCGGCAACGCCGGGGGGCTTGTCTAGGCTACCGCCGCTAAGTTATCGATAGGCAAGTCTTCGTGGATTTGTTATCAATGATGGTCCTTACTCCACGCGATAACCTTCTTCCATCAACACGCGTCTAACGACCGGGCGAGACAGCATCAAACGGTAGTGTTTTAAGCAATTATCCGGTAGCGGGATACCGATCTTGTCCGCCCAAAACTCGACATAGAACAAAGCCGCGTCAGCGATGCTGAACAAGCCAAGCGCATAGCCTTCTATCGGTAATAGTTGGTCAAGGACAGCAAAACCTTGGGTGACGATGTCCCGACCATGCGCTTTGACCGCTTCATGATCGGCTGGGTTGGGTGTGAATTTATCGGTGGTGAAAATCCGGGCAAAACCCTGGCCATGCAGCGTGCCGACCGCATAATCCATCATTTCGATGGCACGGGCATCGCCGTCCGGGTCGCCGGGTAATAATTTAGCCTTGGGATAGCTGCGCGCCAGCCAATAGGCGATCGCTTGGAACTCGGTCAATGCGCTGCCGTCGTTACGTACCAGTGTCGGTATGGTGGCTTTGGGATTGACTGCCAGATAGGCGGGAGCGTTTTGATCGCCGGCCAGCAAATTGACCAGCTGAACTTCGAAAACCAGGTCCAGCTCTTCCAGCAGGATATGGATACCGGTCGTGCAGGAGCCGGGCGTCATATAAAATTTCATCATCTGTCCTTTAGGGTAAATATCGGATTAGCGCCTTTCCAAAAAATAAGCGTTAACGTCTAATGCAAAGTCTTGCCAGCGTGCCGCTATCTCGCGTCTAACTTCGTTGACGTAAGTGTTATCGGGCTTATGCTCGTCTGGAAAATTGGATAGCGCACAAGACGTGCGATGTCTATCGACGACAAACAATAAAAACTCGTCGACGTAACCGTCGAAAGCCGCTAGCGCTTGCTTGGTCAATTCGGATAATCCGCGCTCGACCGACGCGGCGGCGCTATCGAACGGCAGTGCGGACAGCCGTGCCAGCGCTTCTTGATATGCCTGTTCCAACACCGCCACCACGTTGCGTTGAAAACAGCCGTCCCATTGTTGGCGGGATAAGTCCCCGGCCAATAGCCGCTCGTAGTGTTTTTTCAATAGCGGTTTTTGCTCGGCGATATAACGATGAAATTGTCCGAGGCTGTCGATATTTTGTTGTTCGCGGGTCACGGGGAATCTCCTTCGATTACAGGGTTAAGGCGTTGAATACCCGGTCGGCGGCCACCAAGGCCCCTTCCAGATAGCCGCCGTCGCTGGCGGCCGTTTCGGTACCGCAAAAATACAGTTTGTCCTGCCAATGATCCAATTGCAGCCAGAGATGGCCGTAGCTGGGATGGGCGGGCGGCGCGATTCTATCGTCCGCGGTCGCGGTAAACGCTTCCTGGCTCCAATCTTGAATCAGCACTTGCAAGGGATTAGCGGCGGCCTCGCCAAATAAACGGGTCATTTGTTGCACTACCAAATCTTCCAGCGTGTCTCGGTAATAGTCCCGAATCGCCGCCGGCAAGCCAAAGAAGCCGAACAAGGCAGCCGACTCGCCCGCCGCTGGGCTGGCATCGTAAACCTCTGCCAATACCGCGCCCGGATAATGCAGCAAGGCATTGCCGGAATAGCCTTGCTGCCGCCAGAATGCCTGTTGATAAACCAACAGCGCTTTGGCATGGCCGGCCATCCAAGTCGGCGTATCCTGCATCATCCGCATCAATTTCGGCGCCAAGGCCGGCTCGAAAGCTATGTTTTCGGCCAGTAAACGCGGCGGGGCGGCCAGTACCAGCTGGCGTGCTTGATAATACTCGCGGCCGGCGGCGGTGGAAAACTCCAACTCGACGTGAGTGCCGCG
>Ga0172378_10002334_pt1 | contig 17749 bp, 7 predicted proteins | sample GrowelOW332metaG_FD_119755 | JGI IMG/M metagenome (GOLD analysis project Ga0172378, IMG submission 119755) | Groundwater microbial communities from an aquifer near a municipal landfill in Southern Ontario, Canada - Pumphouse #3_1 metaG | ecosystem: Environmental > Aquatic > Deep subsurface >... | reverse complement strand
TGATAGTGCTGATTTCATTTCTAATTTAACTAATGGTGTTGGTATCTCTATCACTGGTACTGGTGTTGGTCGAACTATTAATGTTGATTATGATGCTACCCTTGATTTAAATGGTAATAAAATTGGCCTTAATTTAGGCAATGCAAATACTTGGACTGGATTACAAAATTTCTCTGCTGGAGCTACTGTTACTAATTTAACTATTACTGGTAATGGTAATGTTACTAATAATTTATCTGTTGGTAAAACTCTAACCACTACTACTCTTAAAGCTACTAATACTCAAGATACCACTGTAATTACCAATCTTAATGCTGATTTGTTAGATGGTGTTAATGGAGCCACGTATTACAAAGATGGAGATGTATCAATGAATACTAACCCATTTGGAGGGAGAAAATTGTATATAAACTCAATTGATAATGCGATGTACGCCGCCGATAAAAAATGGTATGTGACAACAACAAGACATTTAATATCTTATGGAGGTGAAACATATCCAAAACTAAATCCAGATTATGTTGCCGAATACACGTTAACCGGAACAGGAACACAAAGAATAATTACAAACACACCAAAACCAGAATATATTGTAGTTTACGATAATGATACATTAAAAACAGCAACAACAAATTACACCTATGATTCTATTACCGGAACAATAGATTTTAACTATACACCAATCGGAACTATTCGTGTCTATCCCGGACAAGAAATACCACAATATTTAGATAGCCCAGTTGATGCAACACTAAGTTCGACTAATAGCTTTGATGGAAGCTATGAATCAACAACAACCTGTCCACTAGGATATTACCTTAAAGTTAGAGTTTCTGGAGGCTCAAATGATTACACAACTTTCGGTGGCTATCCATATGGGAATCTTTATTTATCCTACTATTACACCGGAACACCAGATAAAGCAGAATATCGTGTTTATAATTATTCTTACAGACCACACACTCCTGGTTGGAAAAAAATGGATCTTACTACTTTTACAGGTTCTAAGACAAGTGCTAATTATATTGAAACTATTAGTGACAATGGAAATTATGGTAGAACAATTATGGAATTTATTATTTATGGACACGATACTAGTGGTGGGGCACACAATACAGCACTTTCTGAAATAGACTGGAAGCTAGGCAGACCTGATTTAAGTACTTCTGGGTCTACAGTAACAAAATTTGGAACCAATAAATTATATTACGATTTAAATTTTGGTGATCAAACAACAACCAAAGCTTCAATGTCCCCAACTGGATTAATTACAGGGACACAACTGATATCCACAATATCAACAGGAACAGCCCCATTAGAAGTTATAAGTACTACCAAAGTTACTAATCTTAATTCTGATTTATTAGATGGGATTTCTGCTAATGGTTTTGTTGGTGTTGGTCAAACTGGTAATTTCATTACTACTTTAAACAATGGTGTTGGTATTAGTATTTCTGGTAGTGGTGTAGGACGAACTATTAGTGTTGATTATGATTCCACTTTAGATTTAAATGGTAATAAATTAAGTCTTAATTTAGGCAGTGCTAATACTTGGACTGCTCTTCAAAGCTTCGGTAATGTCACTATTGGTGGCACTTTAGCCCTCACCCAAGGAGCTGCTAATGGTTACGTTCTCACTTCTGATGCTAGTGGTAATAGTTATTGGGCACCTAATTCTGGTATAGGTACCACCTACTCTGCTGGTGTTGGTTTAACTCTTTCCAATACTAATGTCTTTAGTCTTAACTTAGGCAATGCTAATACTTGGACTGGATTACAAAACTTCTCTGCTGGTGCTACTGTTACTAACTTAACTATTACTGGTAATGGAACTGTTACTAATAATTTATCTGTGGGTAAAACCTTAACCGTTGCTACTCTTAATGCTACTAAAGCTCAATCCACTACTGTTGTTACTAATCTTAATGCTGATTTCTTAGATGGTATTTCTGCTAATAGTTTTGTTGGTGTTGGTCAAACTGGTAATTTCATTACTACTTTAAACAATGGTGTTGGTATTAGTATTTCTGGTAGTGGTGTAGGACGAACTATTTCTTTAACTAATACTGGTGTTACTAATGGTTCTTATGGTAGTGGAACTAGTATTCCTACTTTTACAGTTGATGCTCAAGGAAGAATAACAGCTGCAGGACAAATAGCTTTACCAAGTGCTGTTACCTACTCTGCTGGTGAAGGATTAAGTTTAGCTTCCAATATCTTCTCTCTTGATCTTGCCCATGTTAATGTTTGGACTGGATTACAAACCTTCTCTGCTGGTGCTACTGTTACTAACTTAACTATTACTGGCAATGGTTCTGTTACTAACAGTTTATCTGTTGGTAAAACACTTACTGTTAATACTCTTAATGCTACAAAAGCTCAATCTACTACTGTCGTTACTAACTTAAATGCTGATTTGTTAGATGGAGTCAGTAGCAATTATTTTACTCGTCGAGCTTCCACTGAAAACAGTATGATTTCCAGCGACACCCGCAATAACGACTATGCTCCACAAGATCGTAATGCTGGTTTATATGCCGATTTTAAGGGTAATGCTACTGATGGACTTTCAGATGGAGGCACTTATCACGGCGTCCTTACTTTTAGAAGTTATGGTTCTACCACCGATCTTTCTGGAGGAAATCCAATACAAATTGCCTACACTGAAAGTGGTAATCTTTGGACAAGAATGGGAGTTGGTGTTACTAATTGGGGTGCTTGGTATAAAAGTTGGAATTCCAACAATGATGGCACTGGTTCTAATCTCGATGCTGATCTCTTAGATGGTATTGATTCCACTGGTTTCGTTGGTGTTGGACAAACTGGTGATTTTATTTATTCTGCTGGTAGTGGTTTAAGTTTAACCAGTAAAACTTTTTCTCTCAACTTAGGTAGCTCTAATGTTTGGACGGCTAAACAAACCTTTAATGGTGGTATTAATGTTGGTGGCACTGCCACTTTCTCATCCCGAGTTGGTATTGGTACCACTGCTCCTACTGCCGCTCTTGATGTTCAAGGTGATGTTAAAATCAATGGTGTTTTAAACATTAATGGTTCAGTTAATGCCGATTCTTATGGAAATATATCTGCTCAAAAATTCCTCGATATTGGTAACACTCTTTATGGTCTAGTCCCTGCCAACACTGATCCAGCTAAAAATTCTCTTTCACTTGCTTCCACTGGTTCTTTAAGATTTAACTACAACGATCTTACTGGTAATCATATTCTCTCTGGTGCTGCTTCCCAAATTCAAAACTTTAGCAATGGTCTTTTGCTTGGTGTCAGCTCTACCACCACCGGTCCTGTTTCTGGTTGGGAAAGCAATCTTTTCTTAAACACCAACGGTTATGTCGGTATCGGCACCACTTCCCCATCTCAAAAACTAGACATCTCTGGCAAAATAGCTCTTAATGGTACAGTCATTGCTTACCGACCAACCGATATGACTGGAACATTGATTATTGGTGATGGAGGTAATAGTCTTTTACATACTACTAGAACAGATGGTTACTATAATACTTTTGTTGGATTAGGAAGTGGAAATGCTAATACCACTGGTTCTTTTAACTCAGCTCAAGGATATGCTTCTCTCCTTTCCAACACCACTGGTATTAAAAATTCAGCTCAAGGATTTGGTTCTCTCTATTCCAACAAAGCAGGTTCTTACGGTGTAGCTATTGGATACGAATCTCAATATTATACCAACGATACTGAAACAGCTTGGACAAATTCTAATACTTCACTCGGCTATCAAGCACTAAGAGGAAGTACAACTGCATCTAATAATACTGGAAACAGTAATACAGCTATTGGATATCAAGCTCTCTACCTCAACACAACAGGAGACAACAACACAGCAAATGGATATTATTCTCTCAACTCCAACACCACAGGAAACTCTAACACAGCGAATGGATATGCTTCTCTCTCTAACTTAACCGATGCTTTCCACAATAATACTGCCTTAGGCTACAATTCTGGTCGTTATTACAATGGTGAAACTGGAAATTTAACCTCACCTAGTCAATCTCTTTTCTTAGGTACTTCTGCTTCTGCTTTAGCTGATGGTGATACTAATGAAATAGTCATTGGTTACAATGCTATTGGTAATGGTAGTAATACTGTAGTACTTGGTAATGATGATATTACAAAGACTATTTTAAAAGGTTCTGTTGGTATTGGTACTACTAATCCTACTAGTAAATTTCAAGTTAATTATACTAATGGCACTAACACTACTAACTCCTTTAAGGTTGGACCTGATCTTGAATTTGATTACAATAATGGCAGCACTGGTCATAATGGTTATCTTTTAATCAATGATACCTACGGTTTTGAATTTAATTTTGACACTCCTACTACGAATAGTTCCTTATCAATTAGTAACGACATTAATTTTAGTATTAATAATACTAGTGCTCTTTTTATTAAAAATGGCACCGGTAATGTCGGCATCGGCACCACTAATCCTACTGCTTTATTAGATATAAAAACAACTTCTGGATTTACTAGAGGTTTAAAGATAGGTCCTCAAAATACAACTGTGAACGATGGTTCTTATATTGAATTTATTAGTTCATCAATTGATGGTTATGGTGCTCAAATCGGTGGTATTAGAACCGATGAATCTGGTGGTGCAAATGCATTAATTTTTAGAACTGGAAGCAACGTTCAAGCAGAAAGAATGAGAATTACTAACGCTGGCAACGTCGGTATTGGCACCACTTCCCCATCTCAAAAACTAGACATCTCTGGCAAAATAGCTCTTAATGGTACAGTCATTGCTTATCGCCCTACTGATATGACTGGAACATTGATTATTGGTGATGGAGGTAATAGTCTTTTACATACTACTGGAACTGATGGTTACTATAATACTTTTGTTGGATTAGGAAGTGGATTTTCAAACACCACTGGTTCTAACAATTCAGCTCAAGGATATGCTTCTCTCTATTACAACACCACAGGAGACAACAACACAGCTAATGGATCTTCTACTCTCCGAAACACCACAGGAAACAACAACACAGCGAATGGATATGCTTCTCTCTTCTTAAACACCACAGGAGACAACAACACAGCTAATGGATATCAAGCTCTCTACCTCAACACAACAGGAGACAACAACACAGCTAATGGAATGTATTCTCTCTACAACTTATCCGGTGATTACCACAATAATACTGCCTTAGGCTACAATTCTGGTCGTTATTACAACGGAACAACTGGTAATTTAGCTTATGCTAGTAATTCTCTTTTCTTAGGTACTTCTGCTTCTGCTTTAGCCAATGGTGACACCAACGAAATAGTCATTGGTTACAATGCTATTGGTAATGGTTCTAATTCTGTAGTACTTGGTAATGATGATATTACAAAGACTATTTTAAAAGGTTTTGTCGGCATCGGAACTACAAATCCAGGAACTTTATTATATTTAAGTTCTAGTAGTCAGGCTGAATTAACTATCGAGGGTAACGGTTATGATTCTATTAACGCCGGAATAGTTCTTAAAGCTAATAATGGCAGTAACTTTCGTGGATTAGGTACTTTTATGTACGATGCTGGCGGAACAGATGAATGGTTCGCTGGCCGACCCTATGCAAGTAGTGATAGATTTGTTATCAATCGTAAAACCAGCCTTTCTGACCATTCTACCTACACCTCTCAACTAGCCAACACTTTATTCACCATTCTCAGTAATGGTAGCGTTGGTATCGGCACTACTGCTCCCGGCACTAAATTTGCTGTCAATGGTCTCACTGGTACCACTTCTGGAACTTATCTTCGTTACTACAATAATAATTTCTATTATTACTCTTCATCTGCTCGTTATAAAGATAATATTGAAGTTTTTAATGATGATTTTTCCAAAATCCTTGATATTGAACCTAAAATATTCACTGATAAAACCTCTGGTGAAAGAAATATCGGTTTCATTGCCGAAGAAATGTATGCTGCTGGTCTAAACCATTTGGTCACTTACAAAAATGGTTTACCAGACACTGTCGAATATCAACTTGTCTCCGTTTATCTCCTTCAATTAGCCAAACAACAAAAAATTCAACTCGATAATCTCAATAGTGATCTTTCTCTTACTTCCACTGGGGATATCAGTATTAACATGAACGTTTCCGATGAAGTTCTCGCTTCTCTCGGTTATGATGGCACTAAAAATGAAATTGAAGCTGCCACTTATTCTTTAACTGATTCTCTAGGCAACACTATCACTCGCATTTCTCAATTCGCCGAAATTGCTGCTGCTAAAATCAAAACTGGCTTCCTTTCTGCTACTAATATTATTACTAAAAATTTAATTGCTGAAAAAATTAACACTAAGGAATTAGTCTCTCCAAAAGCCAGTCTTGATCATCTCACCGCCATCGACATTCAAGTTACTTCTATCACTGCCGATGAAATTACCACCGACACCTTAATTGCTAACGAAGCCACTGTTTCCACTCTTTATGCCGACAATATTATTTCTAAAGAAGGTTCGATTGGTGATTTAATGACTGCCAAAGTCAGTGACCTTCGAGATGAACTTAAAAAATTAGTTGCTGGTAACGAAGCTTCTTCATCCTCCACCATCACCGGCACTTCCATCAGTTCCCAAGTTTCCGGATGGTCAATGGATATTGCCAGTGATTCGGCTAAAATTAATGGTAACCTCGAATTAACCAATGATCTTATTATTGGTGCCAAACTCACCGTTAATGGTGATTCTCAATTTGGTAATGCTTTCATTTCTGGAACTTTCACTGCTGGTGAAGTTGCCATTAAAGACAACTTTATTGAAACCACCAGCACTGCTCTCTATATCCAGCCATCTTCAACTGGCTCAGTCCATATCATGGGTGACACTTTAGTTATTGCTGAAAATGGTGATATACAAATTAATGGTAATGTTAATATCTCTGGTTCTCTCATAGCCAACCTTATTACTGCTGATGAAATCCAAACCAACAAACTAACCTCCGTTGAAATCGGCAGCAGTAAAATTACTTCTGATCAAATCAACATTGCCACCGATTCTGCTCAAAGCGTTATTGTTGCTGATTCTGGATTTGGTGAATTAGCCACTTCTTCTGCTCAACTAGTTTCCAACGCCACTGCTGGTACTGCCACTCTCCCAGCTGGCAAAACTGAAATTGTGATCACTAATAATAAAATTTCTCCTGATTCTATGATCTATCTCACCCCAGTCGGTTCCACTAATAATCAAGTTCCTTACATTCTAAATAAAGTTGTCACCGACACTGAATCATATTTCACCATCGCTCTTGATAATGCTCTTGCTCAAAATATCACTATCAACTGGTGGATTATTAATTAATAATTAATCTATACTAAATATATGCCTCAACAATTTACTTCTGATCAAATCGAAAAACTTAAAAGTCTCGGCATCAACATCAAACAGGACGACATTCCTAAACTAACTGAACCAACCATTATTCTTTCTCAAAATAAGTTATCATCTAAAAAATCCATTCCCGTTTTCCCTCTTCTCTCCATTTCTGGTCTCACTCTTCTATCTTTTGGTGGCCTAGTTCTTTTAAAAGGTTCTACCACCCAGACTGATTCCTCTCCTAAAAATACTTCTATCAATAATAATTCTGCTATCCAAAATCCATCTCCAACACAAGTACCTAAATCTATCCAACATTATCTTTTAACATCACAACAATATTTTTCTCAAGCCATTTCTCAACAATCTTCCTGCACCGACAGCTCTAGCACCTGTCCCACTGTCGAATTACTTAATAATTCAATTTTAGCCGCAACTGAGGCAATTAAAGAATTTCCAAATGACTATCGTGGCTATCAACAACGCGGTTCAATTTATCAAGCTCTTATTGATTCAAAACCTCAACTTATAGATCAATCTATCTCAGATTTTAGTACTGCCTATAAATTAAATTCTACTTCTGCTGAAGTCACTCGTTCTCTTGCATCTTTGTACGCTAAAAAAGGTGATGCCAACAAAACTATTGCCTATTTAACTCAAACTGTTTCTCTCGAACCAACCAAAGCCCAAAACTTTTATGATTTAGCCAAAATCCAACAACAAGCTGGTCTTCTTTCTCAAGCTCTTAACACCTACAATCAATTAATTACCATTATTACCGATGACACTCAAAAAACTCAAGTCGAATCAGAAAAATCAGCTCTGGAAAAACTTATTGCTCAAAATCCTTCTACTGTTGATAATTCTGCTGCTGAAACTATTCCGCCAACTGACACTTCCACTATTCCTTCATCAAAAATTGAATCACCTACCATTCAAGCCTTAGCCAGTGGTGGTTTAATTATCGCCGCTCCAGAAGAAGACTCCTCTATTACTGTCACTAATCAAACTGATTCCAACGCCCTTGCTGGAAATACCACTTTGCCGACCAATCAAAAAGAAGTTACGATCTCTAACACCAATATTTCTTCTACTTCCCAAGTATATGTAACTATTACAAAAGGCGGCAAAAATCAAAATCTACAAGTCCTTTCCAAATCAGATAAATCTTTTATTGTTGGTCTCGATTCCCCCATTTCCGAAGATATCGAATTCAAATGGTGGATAATAAATTAATTTAAAAAATCAAATAATTTATTATTCTGTTGGAATTTCCACTATTTCACTAGTTGGTACTGGTAAATCAACCGGATTAACTAATTCCTCTTCTGTTCCACTATTTAGAGTAGATTCAATATTATCTACTGGTACTTGTTGAGTTTGGTCGACTTGTGTCGATCCTGTCATCGACTGTTGAGACTGATTCGCCTTATTTGCAGCCTCTGCTTCTGCTGTTGCCTTGTCTAATTCTGCTTTCCAAGTTTCTAATTCTTTGGATCCTGCTTCATAATCACTTGAATCAGTTCCTACTAAAGTTAATGCCTGTTGTAAATAATTTACAGCCGCACTTAACTTATTTTGTTGTTTGGCTGCATAAGCCCAATTGTACCAAGCATTAGCATAATCAGATTTAACTGTAGCTGCTTGTTCAAAAGCTCTTTCTGCCGATTCATAATTACCAGCAGCATAAAGTAATCCACCCATATCCAACGAATAAACTGGATTCACCGAATCTAAAATTATTGCTTGTTGATAAGCTTGATAACTCCAACTAGCAACATCACTATCACTTACCACTCCAACCAAAGATTTATAAATTCCTGCTAAATTGTACCAATATTCTGGATTTTTCTCACTCAAAGTCACAGCTTCTTTTGCCTCTCGAACTGCCTGTTGTATCAAAGTTGAAACTTTTTCTTTATCTTCATCACTTATATCAGTTTTATTTAACAAAGTTGTTGCTAAAGACAAGTTAACCTGAGAATATGTCTCACGATAACCAGCCGAATATGGATTAAACCCAATTGATTTAATCTGTAATTCATAAGTTTTGGTTCCATCATTAACAGATGCTGCCACTAATGATTTTTTCATATAGAAATCACCCAAAAATATTCTTGTTGTCCAATAACCTCCAAAACCCACTCCTACTAAAACAAATACTGTTATCACATAAGGCATCACATTAAAATTATTTTCTCCAACACTCAAAATCAATTTACTTTCTTTATTTTCAGATACTCCCACTGAAAGTAACCACAACAATAAAAACACTACTATCAAATTCAATGGTAAAAACAAATAAACAGCTAAAAACAAAACTAATTTCCAAAAATTAACTGTTTTTCCTCTTAATTTCCAGACCATTTTAACTAAGTAACAAATTAATAATAAACCAATTACTCCTAATTCAGTCCAAATTTGTAAAATTCCCATAGATGAAATAGAAAAAGAACCTGACCAATATTGTGTCAAGTTATAGCTTATTGGTCTATAAGAAGTGAAAGCTTCCAAAAAATTACCAATTCCCACTCCAAAAATTGGGTGTTTTTTAAATGTTTCCACTGCAATCACCCAAGCACTATTAAAATCCAAAAAAGTCCAACCAATTTTAATAATTCTATAAATATCAAGTAAAAATAAAAGTGAGAAAAAAGCCACCACTACCGCTTCTATTACATAAGTTGAAAGTTCAGCTTTTTCTTTTACTTTAACCAATAATTTTTCAAACCATCCCAAAATTAGAAATAAAAACAAAACTGCCTCTGCTAAAACAGATCCTGCTAAAGACCAACCAGCCGTAATCGATATTAATGAACCATTTTTAGGGATTGATAATGGTAATTTACTAGCCGGAATCAAAAATACTATCAAAGAAACAATTCCTGCTAAAATTCCAGAAATTGTTAAAAATAAAAATTGCTTTTCATTTTCTTCTTTACTGTTAACCTGTAACCATACAAAAAATAAAACAAAAAATGAAACTACTGTTCCAAATCCCATTGGATTCATTAAGGACATTATTCTTGAGCCAGAATCTAACCTAAAGAATGTTATTCCACTCCAAATAACCAAAATTAGAAATAACCAAAATAATTTGTTTGTTTTAACTTTTTTCTCTTTTTCAGTTAATAACTTAATCACCCATAAAATCAAACCTAAAAAAGCCATCACTGCCAAAGCAATATTCTTCCCTAAACCAAATCCATCAATAACTACCGGAATAAAAATAATTGGAAAAATAAAAAAAATTGCTCGCACATAATTCTTTAAAATAATACTCATGAATTCAGCATAACAAAAGCTTTTTTTTTTGACAATAACTCAAATCTCTCTTTCACCGCACAATTATCTTAATAGAGATAATGGGTCCAAATAATTTGATCCATTTCTAATTTCAAAATGCAAATGAGTTCCAGTCGAACGACCAGTACTTCCCATAATTCCTAATTTTTGGCCTTGTTTAACTACCTGTCCAGCTTTAACTATCACTGAATTATTCAACATATGAGCATACAAAGTTGAATAACCATTACCATGATCTATTACTACATAATTACCATAACCACCAGCATTCCACCCAGCACTAGTCACTGTCCCTCCTTGAGCTGCCACAACAACTGGATTGCTAGGATTCGCGATATCCACTGCCTTGTGATACCAAGAGAATTTCTGAGTAATTGTTCCTGAAGTTGGCCACATAAAATTACCCTCACCTACTACTCCTGCCACTGCCGCTACTGTTCTTGTTGTATATTTTTGAGTATCAATAATTGTTTCAGAAGGTTTAATTCCGTTTGGAATCATTAAGTTCTGTCCGGCACTAAGTGCAAAAGTTTCATCATTAGAAAAAGTATTAAAAGGATAATCAATAATGTTTTGAGCATCAACTTGATAGGATTTAGCGATACTATAAATAGTCTCTCCTCTTTTTACTTTATAAGTAACTCCTGTTACTGGTAATATCCTTAAAATCTGTCCTACTTTAATCGCATCCACCGATTTTAAACTGTTTTCCCACATAATTGTATCGATAGTTATTCCAAATTTTTGAGCAATCGATGACACCGTATCTCCATTAACCACCCGATATTCAGTCGTTTCTCCTTTAGGTAATTCTGATACTAAAGTTTCTGCTTGAGTTCCATCAGCTGCCATAATCAAATAAGTACTTCCTTCTCCGCTACTTCCACTACTATTAATTATATTTTCTAAAGTACCCGAAAAAACTATTGTCAAAAAAGATAAAATTGCCATACTTGCCCCAATAAAAGTTTGAGAAAAACGTCCACGTTGGTGATACATCATCTTTGATGTAAACACTTTTAAAAATTCAGCCCAACCTAAAAACGTCTTTCCAAACCCATTCAAAAATCTCCCTTCTGCCTTAAGGAACTCTTTTATCAAAGTAATTTCAATAAAAATATTTTCTTTAAAATTCAACATAATCCCTCTATTATACCAATTTTATTTCTTCCCAATTTTATCCAAAAATTCTTGATTGCTCTTAGTTTTTGCCATCTGGCCTAAAATCATCTCGGTTGTATCATTACCTTCACCTAAAGCATCAAACATTCTTCTTACTGAAATAATTTTTGCCATTACAGTTGGTTCTAAAAGTAAATTTTCCATTCTGGTTCCCGATTTTAAAATATCAAAAGCTGGGAAAATTCTTCTTTCCGCTAATCTTCTTTCCAATCTTAATTCCATATTTCCAGTTCCTTTAAACTCTTCAAAAATCAAATCATCCATTTTTGAACCAGTATCAACTAAAGCAGTTCCAATCACTGTTAAAGAACCACCACCTTCAATTTTTCTAGCTGCTCCAAAAAATTTCTTTGAAGGATACAAAGCTGCTGGATCAAAACCACCTGACAATGTTCTTCCTGAAGTTGGAATTGCTAAATTGTAAGCTCGTGCCAACCTAGTAATTGAGTCAAAAACAATTACTACATCTCGACCCAATTCCACTAATCTTTTAGCTCTTTCCATGGCAATTTCTGCCGATCGAGTTTGTTCTTCCGGTTTTTGGTCAAATGAAGAAGCTACCACTTCACCTTTAATAAATCTTTGCATATCGGTAACTTCCTCTGGTCTCTCTCCCACCAACACTGCCATCAAATGAGCTTCTGGATAATTAATTGAAACTCCAGCCGCAATTTCTTTTAATAAAGTAGTTTTACCGGCTTTTGGTGGTGATACTAACATTCCTCTTTGACCAAATCCAATTGGTGAAAATAAATCAATTATTCTAGTTGAATAAATATCTGGAGTTGTTTCTAATTTTATCTGTTTTTGAGGGTAAATCGGCACCAAATCTTTGAATTCTGGTCTTTTTTGAACCTGAGATAATTCTAAATCATTAACCTTATCAATTTTTGTCATTGCCCAATATTTCTCATTTTCCTTAGGAGCTTTAGCCTCACCCAAAATCATATCTCCAGCTCGAAGTCCATATCTTCTAATTTGCATCGAACTAATAAAAGCATCCTTAATTGAAGGAATAAACCTAGGTCTTACAAAACCATTATTGTCTTGCATAATTTCCAACGCACCCAAAATGCTCTCAGTTTGCACTGGAGCTGGTGGCGCATAATGAACCTGTGGTCGTGCTGGTGCTTGAACATAAATAGTTTTAGGTTGTACTGGCTTGTTCGCCGGTAGTTCCGCAGAAGCAGACGTAGGTTTAACAAAAACCACTGCATTATTATCTTTTGGTTTTATTTCAACTGGTTTAATTTCTTCTTTAATAGTCGATTTTTCTTCAATTTTTGGCCCTCCATTTTTAAGGGAGGATGTTTCTGCGACAGCAGAAACGGGTGGATTTACAACGACGACATCGTCAACTTTCTTTTTTATCATTTTTTTGGAAATTTATAATCAATAAACTTTTATAAATAAATTGGCTGAAAAACAGCACAACGAACGGGAAATTTCTTTATATTCAAACTAATTCTATCTACTTTTAGTCCCCTTGTCAAGTTTATTGTAATAAACAGAATAGAGTTGAAAGTAGAAGACCTGCCCCCTCTTCTACTCTCAACTCTATTCTTAAAGCTAAATTATCTTTTTTTTGTCTAATGTTCAACTAAATATTTTTTGACTTTTACCCCTAAAGCCTCTATCTTAGAAGTTGAAGAAACAATTTTATACGTGTTCCACCTGCTTTGAGAACATCGATAATTTTGTTTCTTTTTCTTTTCTTTGCGTAAATTTTCTAGCCGTCAGGCGACGAAAATTTGCTCAAAGACAAGATACCGGTTTACCGGTATATATCCAATTTATCGGGGTATAATCCCGAAATCAGAGCATCAACCTTTACATCAAGATCAACTTCCCTCTAAGTTTTCCCATCTCCTCAAACTGTTTCCTGGCCCAATTATCTTTCCCTTTTTTACCTTTACCAGTTTTTTTGGTGTCTTTAGAAGAAAACATCTTTTTTATTAATTGAAGCATTAAATTAGTATAACTCCCTTTTTACTCCTGTCTATATCCTATATAAATTTGCCTCCACTAAACACCATACCCTATATTTTTTTATTTATAAAATTTAGCTTTATTTTCTCCACTTTGATAAACTTTTCAATCAATGTGGAAAACATATGGATAACTATCTTCTCTCTTCTTCCATCAAAAAAGCCGACATTTTATTGTCGGCTTTATTAATTATTACCCTGCCAAACCTTTAACAATTAAAAAATTTAATTGTCTCGGTTGTTTCTTCTTGGTTTGTATAACCACCCCAAAAAGCATTTTCACCAGTTTTTCCAAAACCACTACCACCAACCCAGCTTCCTTCATATTTATCTTTTAGATCTTGTCATATTTTTGCTTTTGGTAATAAAAATTTAGATAATGATAATTTTCATTACCACCTCACAAAAAACTCAAAACAACAAATCTACATTCATGCCACTGGAAATTAAAATTAATTCTTCAATTCCTTCACATTTTTAATTTCCGTCAACCTCCTTCCCAAACTCTCCGCTTCTTTTTTTCTCTTTTCCAAACTTCTCACTTTTTTTACTTCTCCCAAAAGTGACACTTCTCCCACCCACACTAATTTATTTCCAATTGGTTTTTCTTTATACGAACTCCAGATTGCTACCAACACCGCCAAATCTGCTGCTGTTTCTTCAATTTTTACTCCTCCGGTTACTGATAAAAACACATCATACTTATATAAAGGTATTCCTAAACTTTTTTGCGCAATCGCCACCATTAATTGTCCTCGATTATAATCAATCCCTGAAAAAATTCGTTTTGGCATTGGCGCAAAACTTTCCACTACCAACGCTTGAACTTCCAACATCATTGGTCTTGTTCCTTCCATCACCACTGTAATCGCCGATCCAATTTTATCTTCATGAGAATCAAGTAAATTAATTTCTTCTGATTTAATTTCTCGAAGTCCTTTTTCTTCCATTTTAAATACCCCCACTTCATCTGTTGGCCCAAATCGATTTTTGGTGGTTCGCAAAATTCTCAAGTCTCCATTCTTCTCGCCTTCAAAATACAAAACCGTATCCACCATATGTTCTAACAATTTTGGTCCGGCAATGTCCCCGTCTTTGGTCACATGGCCTACAATAAAAATCGCCATTTTTTTTTGTTTAGCCAATTGGACTAATCTAAAAGTTGATTCCTTAATTTGTCCCACCGAACCAATTGCTCCATTAGCATTTTCACTGCTCATCACCTGAATTGAGTCCACCACCGCTATTTTGTACAAATTTTGTGTTCGATCCAAAAAATCCTCTAATTCATCAATAGAATTTGTGCCTAAGATATCGAAGTTATTTGCATTTAAACCTAACCTTTTTACTCGTAAATTAATCTGCTCTGCTGATTCCTCTCCTGCCACATACAATCCTCCTATCTTTCCAATTAATTGAGTTAATAATGTGCTCTTTCCAATCCCTGGTTCGCCGGAAAAAAGCACCGCTGATCCTTGAACAATTCCTTTACCCAAAACTCTATCAAACTCGGAAATACCCGTGGAATATACATCATCATCTGTACGGGTGGACCCCTGTGTCCGCCCTTTTTCTATTTCCATTTTTGCAAGATTTTTCACTTCTAATTTCTCTCCGCCCCGAGTCAAAATTTTTGATGTATTTTTTGATTTACTATTTCCTCCAAATTTATTTGTCACTTCTTTAATTGAATTCCATTCTCCACACGCTGAACATTGCCCCATCCATTTTCCAAATTCATTACCACAATTACTACAAACAAAAACCGTCTCTTTATTTTTCATTACTAATTATAACTTAAAATAAAATCTACCCCTACCCCTCCTTTGATTAAAGGAGGGAAAAACAAATTATTTTAAAGCCTCCCTTTTGTCAAAGGGAGGTGTCGAGAATCGACGGAGGGATTTAAAATCATTTCTAGCGCCTCTCATGATATGACCACAAAGAATCCCCCATTTTCAGGGGGATTCTTATCAACCCTCCCTATCAAGGGAGGGTGCCCGCAGGGCGGATAGGTTTTTACTTGTAGATAACGTTTTTCTTGTTGGTTTCCACGATTCCCAAAGAGATCTTTCTCTTTTGGACATCGATACTCTCAATGTAGACTTGAACTTTTTCGCCTTCTTTAACTGACACTCCGCCAGTTAATTTAGAAATATGAATTAAACCTTCAACTCCAGTTTCCAATTTAACCAAAGCTCCAAAATTAGCAATTCGGACTACAATGCCTTCCATTTCTTTATCTTTTGGATATTTTTCTTCAATATTTTCCCATGGATCTTCAAACAATCTTTTAACTGAAAATTGTAATCGACTATCATCTTTATTAATTAATTTAATCTTAACTTTATCTTTAGCTCTATATAATTGTGAAAGATCACTAACTTTTTCCCATGAAATTTCCGAAATATGAACTAATCCTTCTAAATTCAAAGGCAAACCTTTAGCATCACAAGCGACCTTAACAAAAATACCAAATGGTTCAACTCTAACCACTTCAGCGTCAAAAATATCGCCAACTTCTAACTTTTCAATTGCTCCAACTTCTTCACCAACCTTATCTGGCTCAGACACTAATCTTTCAGAAAAAACCAATCTATTTTTAGCTTGATCAACTTCCAAAACTTTAGTTTTGATTTTTTTACCCATCATTTTATCTGGATCACCTTCATATTTATCTCCAATTTGAGAACCAGGAATAAATCCAAAGAAACCAAATGGTGCCACTACTACTGCTCCACCTCGATTCAATTCTTTAGCAAAAACACTTACTTCTCCTCCATTTTTTTCTTTTTCTTTGAAATAATTCCAACCATAACCGCTGGCAGCTCCTCGAATTGAAGCTAAAATTTGACCTTTATCATTTTCTGGAGATTTAATTTGAACCTCAATCTCATCATTAACTTTTAAATCAGCTATATAATCTTTAACAAATTCAAATTCCTTTCCAGTAACTACTGCATCAGTTTTACCACCAACATCAATAAAAATTGCTTTATTTTTAATAGTAGTAATTCTTCCTTTTACATCCTGTCCTTTTTTAAGTCCAGTCAACTCAACTCCTTCCATTTTTAACAAATCAGCCATATTTAATGCTGCATCACTTTTTTTGATTTTCTTATCTTTTTTAGCCATTTTTTTAAAAAAAATCTCCCAATTACTTGGGAGCTTTCGCGTGGGATTGGTTACCCCAAATAAATTATTAATTTTGTTAAATAGGTCTAAATTTGAACCGTAGGGCCAAATTTTGCCTATTTATCAAACTCCGATTTGTCGGAGTATCTAATTTATTGAATCGAGTTTTCTATCAATTTAGTTTCTGAATTCTGGCCACGACCTATCTTCAGAGTCCCTTGCGGGAAAACTATTGTCGGCGCTAAAGAGTTTCACTTCTCTGTTCGAAATGGGAAGAGGTGGTGCCACTTCGCTCCAATGACCAGAGTTCAAAAACTAAACTAATCGAAATATTCGTTTAAATAGGTCTAAATTTGAATTCGCCAACCAGCGAAGCCAAATTTTGCCTATTTACACGACCCCGATTTATCGGGGCATTTATTTTCTTGTAATTTAATTAAAATTTCTTTTTTCTTGGCCTCTAAATTGAGTTGCCCATTCGACTTTTAAACCCGAATTTTGATCGGGGCTAAAAGCCAAACATATTGAAAAAGTTTCTTCAATCTCTTCTTTGCTTAGCTTAAATCCTTTCAGATCTTCCACATGCAAAGTATTAACCGGTAGTCTCCCGGCGATTTCTCATTCATCTTGCGATGAACAACGATTCCTTATCTTAGGGTCAGTTTCCTGTTTGAGATGCTTTCAACAGTTATCTTATAGAAACGTAGCTACCCAGCGGTGCTCCTGACGGAACAACTGGCACACTAGCGGTTTCCTCATCCAGGTCCTCTCGTACTGTGGATGAATCCCT
>Ga0172378_10002333_pt1 | contig 17752 bp, 17 predicted proteins | sample GrowelOW332metaG_FD_119755 | JGI IMG/M metagenome (GOLD analysis project Ga0172378, IMG submission 119755) | Groundwater microbial communities from an aquifer near a municipal landfill in Southern Ontario, Canada - Pumphouse #3_1 metaG | ecosystem: Environmental > Aquatic > Deep subsurface >... | reverse complement strand
ATATTAAAATAAATAGTGAAAACATTTCAATCAAGCAGCCTAGTGAAAGGGATATTTATTTAGCTAAAAATTTTTTAGATAAACAAATAGTAGATATTAATGGTAAAAAGGTAGAGCGTGTAAATGATGTAAGGCTTGGCAGCATTTCAAACAAGTGGCAGCTTCTTGCTGTTGATATAGGAACAAGAGGACTGCTTAGACGGCTAGGTATAGAATATCCGTTTATTATGCTGACAGGTGCCTTAAAATTTCAATTAAGAAACAAGCTGATTATTTGGGATAATGTGCAGCCTTTATCTAATGGAATTGATAATCTAAAGCTTCACTTTCCTGCAAATAAAATTGAGACTCTTCACGCAGCAGATATTGCAGACATAATTGAGGATCTGGATAATACAAATAGAGATATTCTTTTTAACAGCTTAAATAATGAAAAAGCAGCAGAAGTTTTAGAAGAAATTCAAACTGACGTTCAGGTAAATTTAATAAAATCCATGTCTGATAAGAAGGCCTGTGATATCCTTAAAATAATGCCCTCTGATGAAGTTGCAGATATTTTTGAAGAAATAGAAGAAGACAGAGCACAGTTACTTCTTTCTCAAATGAATACTGAAAGCCAGGGCGAAATCAGGGAGCTTATGGAATATAAAGAAGAGACCATAGGAAGCATTATGTCAAAAGATTTTATTACATTTTTACCAGACATAACTGTGAAGGATGCTCTGACCTGGATTCAGATGAATATTTCTGAGGAAGAAGAGAGTTATTATGTATATGTAATTAATGATAAAAATAACCTTTTAGGTGTTATTCCTCTATTTTTACTTATCACTTCAAATGATGACACCAAACTCTATAATATAATTACAGCCCAGCCAAAGAGTACCAGGGACTCTGATACCATAGAAGATGCACTTAAAATATTGGGTAAATATAATCTGGTTTCCCTTCCTGTTCTGGATGAAAATAACAGTCTCATTGGCATAGTATCATTAAATGATATTATTCATGAGTATTCAGGATTAAAGAAGGTTGCACTATGAAAAAAACATTACCAAACAGATTAAAAAAGATTCTTTTTATTATTACCATCATTGGTCCCGGATTAATTACTGTAAATGCCGGAAATGATGCCGGCGGAATCACAACATATGCATCCGTTGGTGCTTCTTATGGATATAAAATGTTGTGGGGTCTCCTTTTAATTACTTTTAGTCTGGCAGTTATTCAAGAGATGAATGCAAGAATGGCAGTAGTTACCGGAAAGGGATTATCTGATTTAATCAGAGAAAAATTCGGTGTAAAATTGACTTTATTTGCAATGACTATCCTGTTAATTGCAAATATTGGAGTTGTTTTAGGTGATTTTGCCGGCATTGCTGCAAGTTTAGAACTTTTTAACATCAGTAAATATATATCTATACCTGCTGTTTCTATAATGATTTGGTTTCTTGTAACTAAGGGCTCTTATAAAAAGGTAGAGAAAATCTTTTTACTATTTACTTTTTTATTTTTTTCCTATATTATATCTGCATTTATCATTAAGCCTGATTGGGGAATTGTATTTAAAGCAATGGTTACGCCTACAATTGAATTAAATACCGGTTTTCTTTTAACTTTTATAGGAATGATTGGAACTACAATTACTCCTTACATGCAGTTTTATCTGCAGTCATCAATTGTTGATAAAAAACTAAGTATATCTGATTACAAATATGAAAAACTTGATGTTTATCTTGGCGCTTTTTGGGGGGATGCAGTATCATTCTTTATTATTGTCTGCACTGCTGCAACACTTTATAATACCGGTATAACAATAAACAGTGCAGAGCAGGCAGCACAGGCTCTAAGGCCGATAGCCGGCCAGTCAGCTTTTATACTTTTCGGAGCAGGTCTCTTCGGGGCTTCAGTTCTTGCAGCAGCAGTTATTCCTCTTTCCACAGCCTATGCAGTATGTGAAGCTTTTGGATGGGAAAGCGGTGTTGATAATAACTACAAAGATGCCCCTGCTTTTTTCGGAATATATACAGGCATAATTATATTAGGTGCAGTATTTATACTTATTCCGGGAATATCTCTTATTAAGATTATACTTGTAACACAGAGAATAGCAGGCATTTTGTCACCTGTTATACTAACCTTTATGATTATTTTAATTAATGATAAAAATATAATGGGTAAATATATTAATAATAAAACTCAAAATATTATATCCTGGTTTACTGTAATATTTATTATAACTTTATCTGTAATTTTATTTATATCACCGCTGTTTTCAAACTTTTAATAAGAAATAAAAAATCCTCTGTTTTAAATATAAAGAGGATTTTTTTATATTAAATTTTCAGTCAGCATTATCTATCAGTAATTTCATTTTTTCCTTATCCATTGCTCCTACTACCTTTTTATATATATACCCTTCTTTATTAATCACAAAGGTTGTGGGAAAGGCACTTATGCTATACTGGTCCATTACATCTCCTGTACTGTCAAATGCTGCCTGAAAGGTGTATCCATTTTCACTCAGGAAATTCTTTATATCGCTAACTGACCCTTCACTGCCTAAATCAGGAGCGGTTATTCCTAGTATTATTACTTTATCGCTGCTGTATTCTGTAGAAATACTTTCTATGTGAGGCAGCTCACCTCTGCAGGGCGGACACCAGGTAGCCCAAAAGTTTAAAAATACAATTTTCCCTTTATAATCACTTAATTTATGTGTATTTCCGTACTGGTCTTTTAAAGTAAAATCCGGGGCCTTGGTTTTAGTTTCCTCTGATGGATCTTTATTCTCATTCTGAATGCTTTTTATTGGGTATGAAACAGCTTTCTTTATGCTGCTTACTACATTAGCATTGCTTAAAATCATTACTAAACCAGATACGATAAGAAAAATGCCTCCAATTTTTTTAATTAAATCCAAATGTAATTTCAGCTTATCCAGATATTTAAATAATTTATTATAAAATGCTGCAATTATAATAAATGGCACCGTAAATCCCAGGGTATATATTAAAATTAAAATGCTTCCTGTTAAAATGCTTTTTGAAGCAGAAGCCATAATTAATATAGAAGAAAGCATGGGCCCAATGCAGGGCGTCCATCCAAAGCTAAAAGCAAATCCTAGGATATAGGAAGTATATGGTTTCATTTCTTTTATTTCTAAATTAATTTTCTTTTCTTTCTGAAGGAATGGAATATTAATATAATCCATATAGAAAATTCCCATGAAAATAATCAATACTCCGCCTATTATGAGGATTGTATTTTTATAGGATGTTAAAAAATAATTTAACAGGCTTGCTGAAGAACCTAATATAAAAAATGTGGTTGATATTCCCAGTACGAACAAAACAGTATTAAGCAGCAGCTTACTGCTTTTAAATCTGTCTCCCCCATTTTTCAGGCTGTCTATGCTGCTGCTGGAAAGCATTCCTAAATATATTGGGATTACAGGAAGTATACAGGGTGAAAATAGAGATAACATTCCTTCTAAAAACACCAAAAATAAATTTATATTTTCCATTCTAAACCTCCAGGGATATATCAAAATTTATTTTATATATTTCTCCAGCTTGCTTTTTAATATATCCTTTGGCTGAAAACCAACCATTTTATCTACCGGTTTACCGTTTTGAAATATCAAAACTGTTGGAACACTCATAATACCATATTTCTGAGCTATACTACCTTCTTTATCAACATCAATTTTAAATACTTTAGCCTTACCTGCCATTTCATTGCTTATATCCTCTACCGCCGGTGCCAGCATTTTACATGGTCCACACCATTCTGCGAAGAAATCAATTAATACTACATCCGTACTTTTTAAAACTTCACTTTCAAATTCCTTATTATTTATTACTTTTGCCATAATATTACCTCCTAAATTTTATTTATCTTTTTAAAGGTTTTGTATAGGATCCTGTTCCCCCTGAAATATTAACAACCTTATATCCTTGTGATGATAAAAGCCTGCAGGTTCTTCCGCTTCTAGAGCCTGACTGGCAGATTATATGATACTCCTTTGATTTGTTCAGATATTTTTCAGGCTCAGACAGAAGTGTACCCATTGGTATATTTTTAGCTGTTGACAAATGACCATTTTTATATTCATAGCCTTCTCTTACATCAATCAAATTTATCTTTCCTAATTTGTCGTCCAGGTCATTAACACTTATTGAAGTATAATTATTTTTCCCAAATATCGAAAACATCTTTTACCTCCTAAAAGCTTTAGTATATTAGTTATTTCTTATATACTTATATTATGATATTCGATTAATTTTGTCAACCTTATTTTTAATTTTTTCTTAAGGAAATTGCATAATAACATTTTGGCTGATTTTTCAATTAAAAATAACGAATTTAGAGCGTTTTTTATTGAAAAAATTAATTTATAAATTATGCAATTTCCTTATAAAAAAAGATATGCATTAGCTTTTACTAATTTACATATCTTATACAAATTATGAACTGCAGTAATTTTCTTTTAAAACCTTTATTACATTTCTTATTCTGTCATCTTTAATTGAATAAGTTATGGACAGCCCGCTCTTATTTGAATCCAGAACTTTATAGGCCTTTAGCATTGCTAAATGCTGGGACAATGCTGACTGGGTTATATTATCTATTCTTTTGTGAAGTTCGCTTACAGTCATCGCTTTTTCAAGCAGGAAGCAGACAATCATTAACCTGTTTTCATTAGATAAAACCTTTAAGAGCTCCGCTATATTTTTAACATTATCCATCATAATTATTCCTCCTGAATTTCAATAAGTATATTAGCAATTTGTTATATATTTATATTAAAGCATTGTTTATAGATTTGTCAATCAAATTACATATGTTATAAGTTTAATACTTTGCTCAATTCTGCTAAGGATTTTATGATTGGAAATCTGCTTACTAAGTCCTCTGTTTCATATCTGTCTATCAGTATGGGAATAAGGCCAAACTTCTCAGCTGCTATTAAATTACTCTCACTATCATCAATAAATACAGCTTGAGATGGCTTTATATTTAATTTTTCCAGTGCAATCTTAAACAGCAGTTTTTCTGATTTACATGATCCATATATTGAGGACATTATAAATACGGAAAAGTATTTCATAAGCCCTTTATTAATAAAAACTCTTTCTAAAGAGGGCCAGGTGTCTGACACTACTCCCAGTTTATATTTCTCATTAAGTAATTTCAATGAAGGCTCTACATCATCAAAAAATAAAAATTTATCATCATTATATACATTATCTTTTGCCAAAGCATCTATAATATTATCGCTTATTTCGGGATAACCTGCCTTGATAAGAAAAATTTTGTAAAACTCCTTGAACATCAGATATTCTTCTTTTTCTGTTTTTACATACTTAATTTTATCTATAAAACTTACGGCTTCAGCCATAGCATTTTCTAATATTTCCTGATTTTCAGGGAGCTTGTCTTTGTGGACAATATTAAAAAATTCAGGTGTTATAAACCAATAGCCTGTCCTTGGAATATTCAGAGTTCTTCCTGAGTCAAACAATATAGCTTTTATATTTCCTGTTTTCATGTATATCTCCTTAATTTATATTATCACTTAAAATATTTAAAATTGAATCTATATCAAATATCCAGGAATTAATATACTCCCAGCTTTCTTTAAGCTTTTCAGAATTTTTCTCGTAGCTCAGCAGCAATTTATATTGCCTTTCATAGTATTTTTTCAAATCAATAAATATATTTTTGTTATTTAAAACCTGGTTAATATCATTAATTTCAGCTGATTTTTCTAAATATTCCAGAGAGTTTAAAACCTCATCTGCTGATCTGCCCATTGTTTTTTTGAAATCCCGCAAAACCCACTGTCTTTCAAAAATGTTTCTTTCCATCCAGCCCTTATACTGTTCCTCATAAGTTTTAATAATATTCATCAATATTAACTTCAATTCCTTTTGCATATTTGGCGTTAACTCCATTGATACTTCCTTTTTTTCCTCTTCTTTAAATAACCCTCCATCAATGAGAGCCTGAATGGATCCTATTTCCAGTCCGTTATATCTGGCAGCAAGAGCTATAGAAACAGCAAAACCTGTACCTGCAGTTTCTTCATCTATAATATGGTTTTCATTCATTTTATAAAACTCATCCATTGTTATATTCATTAACTTTGAAACTGTTTCTATTGCTTTTTTTGCTGTATCTGTCTTCACAAGACCCGGCCCGATGGAATAAGTTATGATACTTGTATTTTCAAGTTCTCCTGCCAGAGTATTACATAGCTCAACCTGTGAAGTTTTAAAAATTTCATAAGCCCCCATATATGGAGCTGCTCCGGAGGAAGGAACAAATACAATAGTGCCGGAATTTCTTTTTTTCATGTCAGGTAAAAATTTCTTAATTAAAAGTATGGGGCCTCGTAAATTAACAGAATAACTTTTATCCCAATCATCAATACTGACTTTTTCAACTTCACCTAAGGGTGTTATTACCGCATTATTTAAAATAACGTCTAAATGCTTAAAATTAGTTTTAATATAGGTATATAATCTGTCTATTTGCTTTGCGTCACTTATATCAGTATGAATAAAATGAACCAGATTTGAATTTAATTCTTTATTTATGCTTTCTTCAGCATATATCCCTTTTTCTTTATTTATTTCTGCAATAATAACTTTAGCATTAAGATATGCTAATGCCTTTACAGTTTCTAATCCAATTCCTCCTCCCCCTCCTGTTACAAGTATTACCTTATCATGTAAGCAGTTTTTTGACAGATTACTTTTTTCTATCAGCATTGTTATCACCTTTCTTTATTATTTAAGGAAATTGCATAATTGCTTTTCAGCTTAAGCTGAAGATTTAAATTTTCAAATTATTAAATCCCCTCATTTGGTATTTATGGTTTTATGTTCTAATTAATTTTAACATATTTTAAATAAAACAGTTATCGTTTTATTTTTGGTTATAAAATAAATATGAATGTAAACGTTACTTGAATATGAATTTTTATTGAAAACAAATTGCATTTCTGATATAGTATTAATAATTTATTTTTTGAATAAAAATACACAAATGAGGGGTTTTAACGTGAGTGAAATAGTTGTAGCAAAATTTGGAGGAAGTTCACTGTCTGACAGCAATCAGTTCAAAAAAGTCAAAAATATAATAATGTCAGATAATAAAAGAAAATTTGTAGTTCCATCAGCACCGGGAAAAAGATTTGTCAAGGATTATAAAATAACAGACCTTCTTTATCTGTGCCAAAGCCATGTACAGCAGAAAATACCATTTGAGGATGTATTTAAGATAATAAGCAGCCGATATAAAGAAATAATATCTGACTTGAAGCTGGATTTTGATATTTCTCCTTATCTTAATGAAGTGCAGCATAAAATTGCAGCAGGAGCGGCCTCTGATTATACTGCCAGCCGGGGTGAATATTTAAACGGCCTTATTCTGGCCAAGTATTTAAATTTCAACTTTATTGATGCAGCGGATATAATCCTTTTTAATAAAAGAGGCAGATTAGATGATAAGAAAACCTATGAATTAATAAATGAGAAGCTGGGTCCTTTAGAAAATGCAGTCATCCCAGGGTTTTACGGAAAATCGTATACTGGCGAGATAAAGACATTTTCCAGAGGGGGCTCCGATATTACCGGTGCTATTATTTCCTGCGGAGTTGAAGCTGCTCTTTACGAAAACTGGACAGACGTTTCAGGCTTTCTAATGGCTGACCCAAGAATTGTTAAAAACCCAAAAAATATAAAAGAAATTACATATAGAGAGCTGAGAGAGCTTTCCTATATGGGAGCTACCGTCCTTCACGAAGAATCAGTATTTCCGGTAAGAAGAGCAGAGATTCCGATAAACATAAAGAATACAAACCAGCCTGACCACTGTGGGACATTTATCGTAAATAACCCACTTGAGGAAAATCCGTCTGCAATTACAGGAATTGCAGGAAAGAAAGACTTTACTGTAATTGCTATAGAAAAAACCATGATGAATCAGGAACTGGGCTTTTGCAGGAAACTTCTTTCCATTGTGGAAGCAAATGGTGTTTCCTTTGAAAACATGCCCTGTGGAATAGATACTGTATCTATCGTAATAGCAAAGTCTGAGCTAAAGGATAAACTGGATAACATATTAGATGAAATCGAAGACCAGCTAAAGCCTGATTCTCTTGTTGTATATGAGGATATGGCTCTTATTGCTACTGTTGGGAAAGGAATGATAAGCAGAAAAGGAGTATCAGCAAAAATATTTAAAGCTCTTGGAGACAATAATATTAACATAAGAATGATAAATCAAGGTTCCAGCGAAATTAACATTATCGTAGGAGTTGAGAATGCTGATTTTGAAAAAGCAACAAGAGCTATATATAATGAATTTGTATAATTTTATGAAGGAAGTTATCAAAGCATTCAGATAATATAAATACAATCCAGCTCATGGGCTGGATTTTTTATTTAAAGAAATATAAAAATGCTGATAAGACTGTGACCACCCATAATAGGTGAATAATTATTCCTTAGCTCTCTGAACCTTAACAATCTTTCCCTTTATAGGAGTATGCTGCAGCTCTTTTAAAACAAGCTCCCCTTTTCCATTTAATATTTCCACATAGGAAATATAATCAAGAATATCAATTATACCGATATTCTCAGCTTCAATACCATCAATGCCGGTTATAGCTCCAACAATATCTCCGGGTCTCAGCTTTTTCTTCTTTCCGGAATTTATATATAATTTAGTAATTTCAGAATTTAAGTTTTCACTCTTGTCTTCTTTAAGCTTTGGCTTAGACTTCATCTTATTTTCAAATATAGTCTTACCCTTTTCAGTCTCTTCTAAGTCAGGTGCAGCCTTTTCTTCTATCTTTAGGCCTATATATTCCTCAATCTGCTGTAAAAATTTAATTTCCCAGGGGAAAACAAGAGATATTGCAGTACCGCCCCTTCCGGCTCTTCCGGTTCTTCCTATTCTATGTACATAGCTTTCCTTTTCCATGGGAACATCATAATTTATTATATGAGAAATATCCTCAATATCAATTCCTCTGGCAGCCACATCTGTTGCAGCTAAAATAGGGAACTCTCCCCTTTTAAAATCTTTCATTGTGGATATCCTGTCTTTTTGTTCCATACCGCCGTGAATACTTCTGCAAGGGTAGCCTAAATCTTTTAGTTTAGATGTAAGGTTATCAACTGCCTCTTTAGTATTGCAAAATAAAATCATGCTGTCAGGGTTTTCAGAATATAAAACGTTTAGCAAAAGACTAAATTTTTCATTTAAAGAAGCCCTGTAATAATGCTGGTCTATCTTATCTACAGTTAAATTTTCATCACTGATATCCACCTTCACAGGTTTAATCATGTATTTTTCAGTAAGAGTTTCTATTTCATAATCCATAGTCGCTGAAAAAAGCGCAGTTATCTGGTTGCTTGGAAGCTTCTTAAGTATGCCCTCCACCTGATCTATGAAGCCCATATTAAACATCTTGTCAGCCTCATCGATTACAAGATATTTAATTTTGCTAAGATCAATAGTTCCCCTGTCTATATGATCCTGTAGCCTTCCCGGGGTGCCCGCAATAACGTGGATTCTCTGTTTTAGCTCTCTTATTTGAAGAGACATTGGCTGCTTTCCATATATGGCTTCACACCTTATTTTATCAAACCTGCCGATACTTCCTATATCCTCTTTAACCTGTATTGCCAGCTCCCTGGTAGGGGTAAGGACTAAGGCCTGAGGGCTTTTCTCTTCAATTACAACCCTCTGGCATATTGGAATGCCATAGGATGCTGTTTTGCCGCTGCCTGTTTCTGATTTTACTATAACATCCTTACCAGACAGGATTAACGGAATTACCTTTTCCTGCACCTCTGAGGGATTTTTAAAGCCTAATTTTTCTATGGCTTCTAATATATTTGAATTTATCTTAAAGCTGTCAAAACTTACATTTCCCATTTCATACCTCTTATATTGTAAAATAATAGACTATTTTATATAATCTAGTCTGTAACCATGGATTATACCCTTAAGAATTCATTTGGTCAATAAAAAAAATTTTATAATTAGTGAAAATTTCTTATAAATATGATATAATCTCGCAGTATGCATAAATTTTATTGAAAGTAGGGAATTGCGTGATAACAGTAACTAATGTAAGCCTCAGATTTGGGGGAAGACAATTATTTAAAGACGTTAATATAAAATTCATCCCCGGCAATTGCTACGGAGTCATTGGAGCCAATGGTGCCGGGAAAAGTACATTTTTAAGAATTTTATCAGGAGAATTAGACCCAAACACGGGAGACGTATCTATAGCTTCTGGTGCTAGAATGTCAGTTTTAGAGCAGGATCATTTTAAATACGATGAGTTTAATGTTTTAGAAACTGTAATTATGGGAAACATCAGGATATATGAAATAATGAAGGAAAAAGATGAGCTATATGCTAAACCTGATTTTAGCGACGAGGATGGAATAAAAGCCTCAGAACTGGAGGGAGAATTTGCAGATCTTAACGGCTGGGAAGCTGAATCTGAAGCCCAAACACTGCTTCAGGGATTAGGAATCGGAAATGATCTTCAGGGAAAGATGATGGCAGACTTAACCGGACCTGAAAAAGTAAAAGTTCTTCTTGCTCAAGCTCTGTTTGGAAAACCGGGGATACTTATCCTGGACGAGCCTACAAACCATCTTGACTTGAAATCAATCAGCTGGCTGGAGGAGTTTTTGATAAACTTTGAAGGAACAGTCATTGTAGTATCCCATGACAGACACTTTTTAAATAACGTTTGTACCCATATGACAGACGTGGATTTTGGAAAAATTAAACTATATACAGGAAACTATGATTTTTGGTATGAGTCAAGCCAATTGGCTCTTTCCCTTATGAAGGATCAGAATAAGAAAAAAGAGGATAAGATTAAAGATCTGCAGGCATTTATTGCTAGGTTTAGTGCCAATGCTTCAAAATCAAAACAGGCAACATCAAGAAAGAAACTGCTTGATAAGATTTCCTTAGATGAAATTCAGCCCTCCAGCAGGAAGTACCCATTTGTTGGTTTTAAACCTGAAAGAGAAGTTGGAAATGACATTTTAAGGGTTGACGGTCTTTGTAAAACCATAGACGGAGAATTAATTTTAAATAATATCAGCTTCATAGTAAACAAGGAAGATAAAATTGCCTTTGTAGGAGAAAACAGTGCGGCAAAGACAGTTCTGTTTAAGATTTTAAGCGGAGAAATGGAACCTGACAGCGGAGAAATTAAATGGGGAGTTACCATAACTAAGGCATATTTTCCATCAGACAACTCTGAGTTTTTCAATGACTGCGATTTGTCCTTAGTAGACTGGATGAGACAGTTTTCAGAAGAAAAATCAGAAAGCTATCTTAGAGGATTCCTTGGAAGAATGTTATTTTCAGGAGAAGAGGCACTTAAGGAAGCTAAGGTTTTATCTGGAGGAGAGAGAGTTAGGTGTATGCTGTCTAGGATGATGCTGTCTAGTGCCAACGTTTTAATGCTGGACGAACCAACAAACCATCTGGACCTGGAGTCAATAACTGCTGTAAATAACGGTCTGATAGACTTTAAAAGCAATGTGCTTTTTTCATCCCATGACCATCAGTTCATAGACACCATAGCAAACAGAATAATTGAAATAACTAAAGACGGAATAATAGACAAGAAGATGACATACATGGAATATTTGGGAGAGTAATTCCTAAAACCATAAGTCAGCTGCTGTCTGGAAATAAAATGGAAGTCATTTAAAAAACAAAGGCCATAGAAGATATATCTTCTATGGCCTTTGTAATGTTTACCTAAATATATTAGAAAGCCGGGACAACCGCCCCTTTGAACTCATCTAAGATGAACTTCTTTACTTCCGGTGTTGTTATTGCTTTGACTAAAGCTTTTATCTTCTCGTCGCTCTCGTGTCCCTTCTTAACTGCTATTACATTGGCATAAGGTGAATCTCCGCTTTCTGTGAACAATGAATCCTTTAATGGGTTTAATTTTGCTTCTAATGCATAGTTTGAGTTGATTACTGAAAGAGCTACATCCTGAAGGGTATTTGGAAGCTGCTTAGCATCAACCTCTGTTATCTTTAAGTTCTTTGGATTTCCTGTAATATCCTGAACCTTTAAAACTTCCTTGTCCGGAACTGTGATTAATCCTGCTTTTGCAAGAAGCTTTAATGCTCTTGAACCATTTGATGGGTCAGCTGGAATTGTTATTTCTGATCCTGCTTTAATGTCAGTAACCTTTTTAAGTGTCTTTGAATATATACCCATTGGCTCGATATGAACCTTTTGAACTGCTACTAAATCAGCATTTTTGCTTTTATTATACTCTTCCATGTATGGAACGTGCTGGAAGAAGTTTGCATCAATTTCTCCATTAACTAAAGATGGATTTAAAAGAGCATAGTCATCAAATACAGTTATCTCAAGTTTATATCCTTCTTTTTCAAGCACTGGTTTAATCTTTTCCAGAATTATTGCATGTGGATTCGAAGTTGCTCCAATTTTTATAACCTTGTCACCTTCTGTGCTTTTATTGTCTGAACTTTTCTTGGCACCGCAGCCTGTAAGCACCGCTGCCAGAACGAATATTGCTGTTAATATTGATATAATTTTTTTCATTATAATTTCCCTCCAAATTTTCTATTTTAATTTTTTATATAAAGTGTCTCCAATCAGCTGAATCAGCTGAACTAATATCACTAAGATAATTACCGTGTATAATATTAACTGGTCATCAAACCTCTGATATCCAATTGATATAGCTACGTAGCCTAAACCTTTAGCTCCTATTGCCCCCGCCATAGCGCTATAGCCAATTACTGATATAATAACTAAAGTAATTCCTCTTATTATTGATGGTATGGATTCCTTAATCATTACTTGAAAAAGGATCTGCATGTCCCTTGCCCCAAAGGATTTTGCAGCTTCGATTATCCCTTTGTCCACCTCTTTTAATGAGCTTTCAATAACTCTGGCAACAAATGGAGCGGTACCTATGGTGAGAGGAACAATAGCTGCAGTATTTCCTATGCTTTTTCCAACTATGAATCTGGTAACAGGCAGAAGAGCAAGTATTAATATTATAAATGGGAAAGATCTAAGTACATTTATTATAAAATCCAATATCCTGTATATTAATTTATTTGGTCTTAAGCCATTTTTATCAGTAATAATAAGAATAATTGCTAAAATAAATCCGATTGCTACTGCAAACAATGTTGAAAGTCCCACCATATACGATGTATCAATTATTCCTTGAAGCAGATAATTATTCCAAGCTTCCATAAATTTACCCATCTATTACCACCTCCCAGCCAATGTCCTTCTTACTAAGATAATTACATACCTTTTCTTTTTCTTCATCTTTGATGTTTATTACCAGGCTTCCCAGTATATCATCTCTGAATTTTTCAAGTTTCCCCCAAACAATTGAAAAATTCATATCAAGCTCTCTGGCCATTGATGTTATAATACTATCCCCGGAATAGTCCTTTGGAAAAAATAATTTTATATTAACCCCCTCTTTTGGAAGAATTTCTTCTTCCGATAATAGTTTTTTAAGTGATTTTGGCTGCCTTAAGAAAATGTCCTCTACCTTTCCTGATGCTGCTACCTGTCCATTATCTAGTACAGCAGCCCGGCTGCAGACATCTTTTACAACCTCCATCTGGTGAGTCACAATAACTATTGTTATTCCTAGATTTTCATTGATTTCTCTAAGCAGTGTGAGGATTGATTTAGTTGTGTTTGGATCCAGGGCAGAAGTAGCTTCATCACATAAAAGAACCCTGGGTTCCAAGGCTAAAGCTCTTGCAATTGCAACCCTCTGCTTCTGTCCGCCGCTTAGCTCCTTTGGTCTTGAGAATACCTTGTCTTCCAGATGGACAATCTTAAGAAGCTTTTCAACCCGCATCTTTATTTGGTCTTTCTTATAACCCCATACCTGAAGAGGCAGTGCAATATTTTCATATACATTTTTTCTCTCTAAAAGGCTGAAGTTCTGAAATATCATGCCCAGATCTTTTCTAAATTCCCTAAGCTCTTTATTTTTAAGATTTTTAACTTCCTTGCCCATTATTTCTATGCTTCCGCTGTCATAAGCTTCCAGACCGTTTAAACATCTGAGAAGTGTAGATTTACCTGCACCACTGGAACCTACTAAGCCAAATATTTCACCTTCATTGATCTGCAGATCTATTGACTTTAGAATATGTTCCTTTGAAAAATATTTTTCTAATTTTGTTACCTTTATCAATTTGAATCCTCCTATATTATTCTATAAGGAAGCAAAGCTTGATATTGGGTCAGCATGCTTTTCCCTAAATGAATAAAACAATCTGCTAACGCAGATTTCGCTAGGGAACCTTAGGTTCCCTTCGACGTGCTCCGCACTGAGCACCCTCCTTAAACCAGCGGGAAGTACCTTCCCTGCACCCATCTTTTTTTACTCTACTGCTAGTTATTTTCATGATAATATTCTTATTTATCTAAAAAGTTAATAATATTATAAATTCCAATAGAGTAAAAAAATAAAACCCGAGGAAACCTCGAGTTTAATATCAATTAAATCACGTAGTCTCCTTATCTTTCAGCTTACGCTGCTGGAATTAGCACCATAGTACGAATGAGTACTTGGTTGCCGGGTTTCATAGGGCCATTCCCTCCACCTCTCTGGATAAGCAGTTTTATTATTCATTTATTGGTATGATACCAGAATACTTTACCCTTGTCAACACCTGAAAATGCAAGTTCTTCAATGTAAACGATTATATATGAAAATTTAACAATTTATTTCCTGGGATATATTTACAGATAGCTGCTGACTACCCTTTTACATTTTATCCATTATTGTTATTAATATATCTATTCTTGATAGTAAGGCTTTTCTATGATATATTTACTTATTATAAAGAGCAGGTGATACAAATGAATAAGAATTTAATATCAGAAGCAAAAAGATGTCTGCAATGCAAAAATCCCGGATGCATCAAGGGCTGTCCAATAAACACCTCAATTAAAGAAATGATATCTATGTTTTTAAATGGAGATATACAAGACGCCGGCGAAATGTTGTTTAATAATAACCCCCTATCTCTTGTATGTTCTCTTGTATGTCCTCACGAAAAGCAGTGTGAAGGTTCATGTGTTCTAGGCATTAAGGGAGAATCTGTTCCCATCAGCTCCATAGAAAATTACATATCTGACTATTATCTTAATTTTATAAAATCTAATGCAGTGATTGATAAAAATAAAAAGGTTGCAATAATAGGATCCGGTCCTGCCGGTATTACCATTGCATTTATCTTATCCTCAATGGGATATGATATAACTGTTTTTGAAGCTCATGATAAACTTGGAGGAGTAATGAGGTATGGCATACCGGAATTTAGGCTCCCAAAGGCAATTTTAGACAGGATAAAAGACAAGATGAAGGAAATGAGCATTAAGATAAGATTCAATACTCTAATTGGACCTGTTCTTACAATAGACGATCTGTTTAGAGACGGTTATAAAGCAATTTTTATAGGAACCGGTGTATGGAAGCCAAATACACTTAGAATTAAAGGTGAGAGCCTTGGGAATGTGCATTATGCAATAGATTATCTAAAAAATCCGGATGTTTATGATCTTGGTAATTCCCTTACTATAATAGGAGCCGGCAATGTAGCCATGGACACCGCAAGGACAGCACTGCGGCATGGAGTCAGGAACGTTTATATAATGTACAGAAGCGGATATGAAGATATTACTGCAGATAAGCATGAAATAAAATATGCTGAAATAGACGGAGTTAAGTTTGAGCTGTATAAATCTCCAATAGAAATTACAGACGAAGGAGTCATATATGTAAAAACAGAGCGTGTAATTCAGGAAAATGGAGAAATTAGACTTGATTCTATCCCTGGAACAGAAAATTTATTTCCTTCAGATTCTGTTATAATATCTGTAAGTCAAGGCCCAAGAGACATTATAGTTTCTTCAACTACCGGAATCAAAATCGATAATAAAGGCTTAGTTTCAACTGATGGCAGCGGAAGGACCACCAGGAAGGGAGTATTTGCTTCCGGTGATGTAGTAACCGGTGCAAAAACAGTTGTAGCAGCTGTTAAGGTTTCAAAAGAAGTGGCTAAGGCTATAGATAAATATGTTAGTAATGAAGTGTAAGATCAAGGTAATTATTTTATTTTAGAATTTGTGAATATTAATTTGAAATGTGTTAATAATAATGACTAAGGAGAGTGATACCTCATGGATAAGGATTATCAGTATTGGTAGATTTATCTTGACGTATTATTTTTCTTAAGCCAGAGTTCTTATTATTTAGGAGCTCTGGCACCATATAATGGGCTTTGGCAATGATCAGAGCCTATTATTTTGTTTTTATGAAATGTCTTATGGTATAATATTATATAAGAAAAGATTTTGAGGTGTGGTATGAAAATAAGCAAGCTTTACTTTAATATAATCATGAAGCTTTTAATAGTTATTTTTATATTTAATATTTTTTTTATTAAATATTATGAAGTTAAAATAAAGGCTCGTCCTTTTGGAGGACATGCTATTATCAGCTGTAGTTATGATGACAGCTTTATCCTTCCAAATACAAATAAAGTAAAACCATTTTATAAAATCACCTCTCATTTTAAAATTTGGATTACTATTTTTGTTTTTCAAATCAGTTTGTTTTGTTATTTTAAATTTTTTTTATATAACAGGAGATTATTTATTTTCCAATTTCTATTATCTAGTTTTAATGGGAGCAAGTATAAATCCAACTCTTACCTTTTGATATAATTTAAGGTAAGGAGGTGAATTTATGGGGACTCAGGAAATAGTCATCTCTATCTTTGTAGGTATATTTATAGTTGGAGCAATTGTACTATGCCAGAAGGCCGGAAAAGAAATGAGAAAATATGAAAAGGAAAATAAAAATAAAAAATAGCTAAGCTATATTTAATAAATACGCCCTTTATTTAAAATAACATTTACATATAGGGCGTATTTTTAATTTTAAATAATTATTTTAAACATAATTTGTGTATACTATAATTAATACAATTTAGGATTTCAATAATATAATCAGCTTACAAATTAATCATATGGGGTGTTTACTATGTATTTAAGGTTATTAATTATAGCCATTTTCCCGGGAATTGCTTTGGCTTTAGGGGCTTATTTGACGGACAGATATGACAGAGAACCTGTTCCTTTATTAATTAAAATCTTCCTGTTTGGATGCTTATCTGTAATTCCAGCTGCTATATTTGAGGAAATTCTGATGTTTTTAAACCCCTTTGCCGGAATATTGGCAACAATTTTTACAGCTTTCATCGTAGCAGGACTTACGGAGGAACTCATAAAAAGAAGTGTAGTTATGAAGTTTGCATTTAAAAATTCTGCTTTTGATGAAAAGCTGGACGGTATAATATACGCAGTTTTTGCTTCCTTAGGATTTGCTACAGCAGAAAATATATTATATGTTGTTTTCAGATTCGGAGCAAATCCATACGTAGGAATTTCAAGAGGTGTACTGTCAGTACCTGCCCATATGCTTTTTGCCATTACAATGGGTTATTATTTATCTTTGGCCAAATTTTGTACAGATGACAGGCTATGCAAATTTTATTATAGGAAATCACTTACAGTACCTCTTATTTTACATGGGATTTTTGATTTTCTTCTAATGGTTAATCAGGGAATTATGCTTATACTATTTGTTCCCTTT
>Ga0172378_10002332_pt1 | contig 17757 bp, 14 predicted proteins | sample GrowelOW332metaG_FD_119755 | JGI IMG/M metagenome (GOLD analysis project Ga0172378, IMG submission 119755) | Groundwater microbial communities from an aquifer near a municipal landfill in Southern Ontario, Canada - Pumphouse #3_1 metaG | ecosystem: Environmental > Aquatic > Deep subsurface >... | reverse complement strand
TCCCATGACGGATTTTATTTGCGCCGTGCAAATAGCAAGGTGTGTCCTCAGCAGCTTGAAATTCTTTCAGCAGCTTAGAACCCCTTGCCCGGACAAGCCGGGATGGGTTGTACTCCGAAGTCGCAAACCCTTTAAAAAATAATGGTATGGGAAAAGAAAAATCTAATGTGCCACAATCAGGTAGCAAAGGACGAAAGCCAAAGGCAGACCCGGCAATTTTCCGGTATTCGGTCAGCTTCAATGCGACCGACCATGCCCGTTTTTTGGCTCTCTTTGAACAGTCCGGTATGCGGACGAAAGCGCATTTTATCACAGAAAGAATTTTTGGCGGTTCTTTCAAGGTGATAAAAATTGATAAGGCAGCAGTCGATTATTACACACGCCTAACAACTTTTTACGCTCAATTCCGGGCAATCGGCGTAAACTATAATCAGATTGTGAAGGCTCTGAACTCCAATTTTACCGAAAAGAAAGCCCTTTCTTTTCTCTATAAATTGGAAAAGGCGACCGAAGAACTGGTGGTATTAAGCCGGAAAATTATCGAACTCACACAGGAATTTGAAGACAAATGGTTGCAAAAATAAATGTGGGAAGTTCGCTTTTCGGTGCCTTGGCTTATAATCAGAATAAGGTTGATGAAGAACAAGGAAAGGTACTTTTCAGTAACCGGATGTTTGAAAGTGAAGATGGTAATTTCAACATCCAGCGTTGTATGGAAAGTTTTGAAATGCACCTGCCCCAAGACATCAAAACCGAAAAGCCCATAATCCATATATCCTTGAATCCGCACCCGGACGATAAGCTTTCGGATGAGCAGCTATCGGAGATAGCACAGAAGTATATGGAGAAACTGGGATATGGTAACCAGCCTTATATGGTATATAAACATGAAGATATCGACCGCCACCACCTGCACATCGTATCCCTGCGAGTGGACGAGAACGGCAAAAAACTGAATGATAAGTTTGAACATCGCCGGAGCAAGGACATCACACGGGAACTGGAAGCAAAATATGGTCTGCATCCTGCCGAAAAGAAGCAACAGCAAGAACATTACCGCTTCCAAAAGGTCGATTATGCTGCGGGCGATGTGAAACGGCAAATCTCAAACACGGTGAAAGGGCTGGTGAATACCTACCAGTTCCAAAGCTTCGGTGAACTTAAAACTTTATTGTCATTGTACAATGTACACGCAGAAGAAGTAAAGGGCGAAATCCGGAGCAAGCCATATAGTGGTATTGTTTATTCAGCAACTGATGCTACCGGAGAAAAGCAGGGTAATCCTATTAAATCTTCCCGGCTGGGTAAGTCGGTCGGTTATGAAGCATTGGAACGCAGGATAGGACAATTAGCAACCAAATGGAAAGACGGTAAACTGAAAGCCAATATCAAAGGTTGGGTAAGCGAAGCATTGAAAGCTTCCGGCTCAAAGGAACAATTTGAAAAAAATCTGAAAGAAAAAGGTATTGAAGTCGTATTCCGGCAGAACCCGGAAGGTCGCATATATGGTGCAACCTTTATCGACCACGAAAACAAAGCCGTCCTGAACGGCTCTCGTTTAGGGAAGGAATTTTCAGCCAATGTATTTAATGACCTGTTTAGAGAATCCCATGTAAACGAGGGACACACAAAACAGGATGTTCCAAAAGAACCGTTCACACCTTCGGCAGAACCGTTCGTGCCGTCAGAACGGCAATCTGAAAACGGGGAATCTACAATCGGAAGTCTTTTTAGTATCCTGCCCGGTGGTAGCGATTCATCGGCAGGGAATGATAAAACCCCACCAACTCCTAAGAAAAAGAAAAAACGCCGTTACGGACGGCAGACGTAATAACAATCTAAAAAATAATCAATTATGCAGAATGAAGATGATTTAAGAGGACTTGCCAAAGTCATGGACTTTATGCGGGCAATCAGTATTTTATTTGTGGTAATCAATATCTATTGGTTTTGTTACCAATCGATAGTAAACTGGGGTGTCAATATCGACGTACTCGATAAGATACTATTAAACTTTCAGCGAACCGCAGGGCTGTTCAGCCATATCCTGATAACGAAGGTATTTGCAGTGGTATTCCTTGCTTTGAGTTGTTTGGGAACAAAAGGAGTGAAGGATGAAAAGGTAACATGGACAAAGATTTACGTTTTCCTTGTTATTGGTTTTATCCTGTTTTTCCTGAACTGGTGGATGCTGTATTTGCCATTACCACTTTCGGCGAACGCTACCTTTTACATCCTGTCAATGGCTGGCGGATACTTATGTTTATTGGTCGCAGGGGTATGGATGTCCCGGCTACTCAAAAACAATATGATGGACGATGTTTTCAATTTGGAAAACGAAAGCTTCATGCAGGAAACCCGCCTGATGGAGAATGAATATTCAGTGAATCTTCCATCACGTTTTTGGCATAAGAAAAAACAACACAAGGGATGGATAAACGTAGTAAACCCGTTCCGGGCTACTATTGTGCTAGGAACTCCCGGTAGCGGTAAATCTTATGCAGTGGTGAATAATTACATTAAACAGCATATAGAGAAGGGGTTTGCACTTTATTGTTATGATTATAAGTTCCCGGACTTATCCGAAATTGCTTACAATCACCTGATGAACCATTCGGATGCTTATAAAGTAAAGCCCACTTTCTATGTGATAAATTTTGACGACCCACGCCGAAGCCACAGATGTAACCCTATCAATCCGGCATTTATGACAGATATATCGGATGCCTACGAATCGGCATACACTATTATGCTGAACCTGAACCGAAGCTGGATTCAGAAGCAGGGCGACTTCTTTGTGGAATCCCCGATTATCTTACTGGCTGCGATTATTTGGTTTCTCAAGATATATAAAGACGGAGAGTATTGTACGTTCCCGCACGCCATAGAGTTCCTGAACCGGAAGTATGCGGATACATTCGTTATCCTGACTTCCTACCCGGAGTTGGAAAACTATCTTTCTCCTTTTATGGATGCGTGGGAATCGCAAGCCCAAGACCAGTTACAGGGGCAAATCGCATCGGCAAAGATACCGTTATCGAGGATGATAAGCCCGGCATTATACTGGGTAATGACGGGTGATGATTTTACGCTGGATATTAATAACCCGGACGAACCGAAGATACTTTGTGTCGGCAATAATCCCGATAGGCAGAATATTTATTCCGCTGCTTTGGGACTGTACAACAGCCGTATTGTAAAGTTGATAAACAAGAAGGGACAGCTTAAAAGTTCGGTTATAATTGACGAATTGCCCACGATTTACTTTAGGGGGTTAGATAATCTGATAGCTACCGCCCGTTCTAATAAAGTTGCAGTCTGTTTGGGTTTTCAGGATTACAGCCAGCTAACAAGGGATTATGGCGATAAGGAAAGTAAAGTAATCCAAAATACAGTTGGAAATATTTTTAGTGGTCAGGTCGTAGGAGAAACAGCAAAAACATTGTCAGACCGATTCGGGAAAGTTTTGCAGAAACGCCAGTCCATGACAATCAACCGTCAGGATAAATCTACCTCAATCAGTACACAGATGGATAGCTTGATACCTGCCAGTAAAATTTCAAATCTTACGCAGGGGATGTTTGTGGGTGCGGTCAGTGATAATTTCGACGAACGGATAGACCAAAAGATTTTCCATGCTGAAATCGTAGTGGATAACGAGAAGGTAAAACGTGAAACTGCCCGCTATGAAAAGATACCGGAGATTATAGACTTCCGGGATGCAGATGGCAACGACCTGATGAAAGAGCAAATCCAGCTTAATTACGAGCGGATAAAGCAGGATGTAAAGCAGATTGTGATTGATGAACTGGAACGCATCAAAAGCGACCCGGAGTTACAGCATTTAGTGAAAAGTGAAGGATAAATACTTACTTGTTAATAAGTTCTCTATATAACAGTTGCATAGCTAGGAAAGAAATAATAAATTTGCACGTTAGAACAATAAATATGTCTGAAAAAGCAATAAATCGAATAAAAGTTATTCTCGCAGAGAAAAGATTAACTAATAAATGGCTGGCTGCTCAACTGAATAAAACGGAGTCAACTGTCTCTAGGTGGTGCACAAATGAGAAGCAACCAACCATTGAAACATTTGTTGAAATAGCAAATATTCTTGATGTGGATGTGAGGGAGTTGTTAATTCCTACAAAATAGAAATAGAGATGTCAAAAAGATTAGATAGCATTATAGATGAAATTATAGATCAGTACACATATGCTGATCCCTCTCCTAGACCATGGATTATTGGATTTAGTGGAGGAAAAGACTCTACAGCCCTATTAACATTGGTGTGGATGGCTTTACTTAAAATCAGGAATACTTTTCCATACCCCTTCCAGCTGAGACGACATATTTATGTAGTTTGTAATGATACGATGGTAGAGAACCCGATCATAACAGAATATGTATATAACGTTTTGGGACAGATAGAGAAAGCTGCAAAGGAACAAGACTTACCTGTCTTTGTAAGGACAACTCTGCCTCGTATCGAAGATAGTTTTTGGGTAAATGTAATTGGGAAAGGCTACCCTGTTCCAAATAACTCTTTCCGATTTTGTACTGAAAAATTGAAAATAAAGCCAACTTCTAAATTCATATTGGATCAAGTGGACGAAATGGGAGAGGCTATTATTCTAATAGGAACTCGTAGTGCAGAGAGTGCAAATAGAGCGAAGTCTATAAAAAAGCATGAGATAAAAGGTAAGAGATTAACCAAGCACCCATTGCATCCTAATACATATACTTATGCTCCAATAAAAGAGCTTTATTTAGAGGAAGTATGGTATATAATAAATGCGTTTCCTTCACCGTGGGGATTTGACAATAAGATATTGTTTAATATCTATATGGATGCCAGTGCAGATGATTATGAATGCCCTACAGTTGTAACAGATAAGAGTCATAGCTCTTGTGGCCAAAGTAGATTTGGATGTTGGACTTGTACCGTTGTTCCAGAAGATAAATCCATGAGAGGGCTTATCAAAAATGGATTTGACTGGTTACAGCCTTTATTTATTTATCGAAACGAGTTATTGGCTGGAAGAAATATTTCAGAAAATAGAAGAACTGAGCGACGAAATGGACAATGGGCTGTTGATGATACCGGACACAATCAGGGAAACTACACTGACGTATACCGAGCTAACCTGCTTCGTCGTTTATTGGAAACGCAACGAGAAGTCCAAGAAACTAAACCTCACGTAGAATTAATATCCAGTCAAGAACTTATTGCGATCCAAGTAACATGGTATCGTGATGCTATCTTTGATTTTAAAGTAAGTGATATTTATAATCGAGTTTATGGGAGGGATATTTCTGTCGATGATCTAAAATACAGAGAGAAGATTATTTTAGAGAAAGTTTGTCGAGAAAATCCAAATGACTACCGTTTGATCAATGAGCTTTTGTCTCTGCAAAAGAGTAAGATTATACTTATGAATAATTATGGACTTCAAACCGATTTAGAAAACAGGTTGGCTTCATTTATTAAAGAGGGATTATAGCACTATGTATATAGAATCAATCATATTAGAAAATTATAGAATATATAAAGGATTGAACACCATTTCATTCCCTCAGAAAGTCGACAAAAATATATTTGTTGTATCTGGGGATAATGGATTTGGAAAAACAACATTTCTAACATCGTTAGTATGGTGCTTATATGGCAAGCAAATGAGTGATGTTGACGATAAATTTAAAAGAGAAATTGCGGAAAATGGCGGATATAAAAATTACGCAAAATTAGGAATTAATAATTCTCAGAGAAACATAAGTGACTCTTTTGAAATAGATGAAGATGAAAAAGCTATAATATTAAAAAGAGGATATTCTTTACAAGATAGCAAACATATTGAATTTAAGAAAAATAATGAATACTCTGTAACAGTTGTCTTATCTGAGGTCTTAATTCCATCCGTACCATGTAATCAAATTACAATAAAGAGAACTTTCGATTTTTTTAGAGGCGTAGAGTCTGTTGAGATTTTAATTGATGGAAGAGTTAATGAGCTAAGTAAAGATGTTGGAACAGAAATATTTATTAATGATTTCATTTTATCAAAGGACATAGCAAAATTCTTTTTCTTCGATTCTGAGAAAATAGTGTCTTTAGCAGAAATGAAGTCTTCAGAAGACAAAAAAAGACTCAGTATTGCGTATAGTGAGGTTCTTGGAGTAAAGAAGTATGAAGATTTAAAAAGTAATTTGGAAAATCTTAGGATAAAACTCCGTCGTAAATCCTCGGATGTTTCTGATAAAAACAAGTTGAATAAGCTTATAAAGGAAGCAGAAGAACTCCAAAAACTACTCTCCCAACTAATAGAAAAGCAAAATCATACAGATGAAGAAATAGTCAATAAACGTTTAATTTCTGAGCAGTATCAAGAAAAGTTGATTCGAGAAGGGAATTCAATAAGCTTATCAGAACTAAGTGGATTGAAAGCCCTGCGTGATAGTTTGCGAGCAAAAGACTTACAGTTGAAAAATGATTTAAGGGAATTGTTGGACTTAGCGCCATTTGCTATTGCTGGAAAAAAACTTGTTGAGACTTTGACTCAAACTGAATATGAACAAAAACATCTTCTACGTGATAAGAATACTTCCATTATTATGGATAAGTTGAAAGATGTGCAAAATGAATTATTTTATAAAATACGGAAAGCAAACTTGTCCTCTTCCATGAAAGAGGAGTTTGAAAAAATTATCAGTAACACTTTTGAAAACCAATCTGCGGAAGAAAATCTAGAAGATCAGAATGGTAAATTACTTATTGACTTTACTTCTGAAGAGCAAAGCGAATTTCAGAGCATTTATGAGAATATAAAGTATTCTTATAATCAGGTATTTAAGCAATTGGTTAAAGATGAAAAGAACAATAGGTTGTTCTTGAACAAAACAATACGGAAAATAACCCAAGCAGAATCTAATGATGATGACCTTCTTATAAAAGAATTAAGGGTTGAAAAGGCTAAAGTAGAAAAACAAATTGCGGAATTAGAAAAAGATGCTAGAAAAACATCTGAAAACATTGGTGTTTATCAGAAAGAATTGAGTGTTAAATCTAAATTGATCACCGAACTGTCAAAACGAGTAAGTTTAGAGGAAATAGACAAGCAAAAAGATGATTTAGCTGAGCGATTAATTTCTGAACTGAATGAATTTCTATTACAATTAAAGTCTGAGAAAAAAATATCTTTAGAAATAAGCATAAAGCATGAGCTAAATAAACTCATGCATAAATCAGACTTTGTAAATAATGTAAAAGTTGATATTCAGGAGGATTTAATAGATATACACCTTTTCAACAAGGAAGGGCAAGAAATAAATAAAGAGACACTATCAAAAGGTGAACAACAACTTTATGCTACTGGTATATTAAAAGCATTAGTAGATGAATCTGAAATCAATTTTCCAATTTTCATTGATAGCCCTCTTCAAAAATTTGATAAAGAGCATTCTAAAAAGATTATTGCTGAATTTTATCCGAATATATCGGAGCAAGTTGTTCTATTTCCTCTGCTTGGAAAAGAACTTTCGGAAGAAGAATATGAACAATTATTGCCTTTTGTAAATAAATCATATATTATAAGGAATAACAATCAAAACTCTTGGTTTGAAGATGCCTCTCCTAAAGAGTTATTTAACAAAGTAAAAGAAGGTTATGTTCACTCATATTAAGACATCTAAAGAAAATCGAATTCTAGTTGCAGAATTGACTAGAAAACTAAATTTAGGCACGGAAAATATTGTTGCTCGAATCGCATTTACATATTCATTGTCTAAAGATAAGCGTTTGAATATTTTAGACATAAAAGATTCAGGCGGTAAAGAGTATAGTAAGAATGTGCTTTTTGGTAATTATTATTCATATTATAGAGCATTGCTTTGTTCCCATTATGGGCTTTATAAAACAGATAAAGATTTGGCAAAGTATTTTAAAATGCATATAGATGATGGATTAGAAATAATTGCCAAAGAATTGGAAGATAATCCAAATCTCAACGGCTTTGATTATTTGATTGATAAAATAGAAATTGGACTTGGGGAAATATGTTGAAAAAAGTAGATTTTGACGTTGTTTATGTCTCAGGAGAAAATGAACCTGTGGAGTTCTTTTTTGATGCTCTTCTCGAAAGTCAGTCCTTTGATTTGGGATTAGGATTTTTTTGTTCTAGTGCAATTAGGGCACTAGCTCCGGGCTTTGCATATTTCATCGCAAATGGAGGGAAAGTGAGAATCTTAATAAACGACCAATTAACAGTAGAAGATAAGAATGCTATAGAAGCTGGATTAAATGTTGATGTTGAGAAATACGAGAAAAATATCTTAGCGAATGTAAAAGAACTATCCAATTTGCTTTCTGAGGAAAATGAATTATTTTTTAATTGTCTGTCGTATCTGATTGCAACTAAGAGAATTGAATTTGTTGCAACAATTTCAACAAAAGGAGGCATGGCTCATGATAAATTTGGAATTTTCATAGATAAGGCTGGAGATAAAGTTGGTTTTACTGGATCTGCAAATTTCTCGATGAGCGCATTGTATTATAATGGTGAGTCTATTAGTTGTTTTACTTCATGGACAGGAAGCACTGATTCAAAAAGAATTGAACGATATACAAATTTGTTTGAAGAAGCATGGGTTGGTGATTCATCTCATGTTTTGCATATTCCAATAAATAGGGTAAAAACATATATTAAGAAAAAATATCCCACTAAATTATTAAAAGATATCTTAAAAGATAGCAGTTCTTTACGAGAAATAGAAACTGAAAATAGATATAATTTATCTGAGCAAATTCTTGAAAAATTAGAAAAAATAGAAACCGAACCACGTTTCCCATTTCCAGAAGAAAGAGATATTCAAAAAAAAGCGTATAAAAAATGGATTGAGAATAATAGACAGGGTCTTTTTGCGATGGCTACAGGTTCCGGAAAAACGGTAACTGCTCTTAATTGTGTATTAAAGCAATTTAAAGAGACGAATTTTTATAAAGTTATAATTGTTGTTCCAACACAAGCTCTTGCTATACAGTGGGAAAATGAAGCTAAATCTTTTAATTTTCAAAACATAATATCAACCCATACCGAAAAGGATTGGAAAAGTATTTTAAGCCGCTATACAACACGAAGTATTCTTGACAAGAAAAAGAACTTAGTACTGATAACCACTTATGCAACTTTCAACAGAAAGGACATTCAGTCCTTTATAAAGAACACTCAAGGTATGGATAGTTTTATCTATATTGCCGATGAAGCGCATAATATTGGTTCTATTAATTCGTTGAAGCATTTGCCCGAAAATATTCAATACCGGATAGGATTATCTGCTACTCCAGAACGAATATATGACGATATGGGGTCTGAAAAACTCTATCAGTTTTTTAACTCAAGACCTCCCCAATACACATATCGTTATACAATGAAAGAAGCAATCGATGATGAAATTCTTTGTCATTATGATTATTATCCTGTTTTTGTGGAACTTACACAAGACGAAATGGATGAATATCAAAAAATTACAGCTCAATTGCGTAAGTTTATTGATCCGAATACAGGGAAATATAAAAAAGAAGCTGAGATGTTACTCTTAAAGCGGAAAAGGGTTATTCACAAAGCAAATAATAAAAAAGATGCAATATCAAGTTTGTTGAATGACTTAAAACAAAAACAAAAACTGGATTATACTTTTGTATTTGTCCCAGAAGGATATGAACCTGATTATTCAGAACAAGAAACATATGATATTGATAATAATGATATTCATATTATTGATGAGTATGCTCAAATGTTTAGAGAACAAGGATATAGTTACCATAAGTACATAAGCGGAATTGAAGATGCTCCCAGTATATTACAAGGGTTTGCTAATGGAGACATAAAAATTCTTCTTTCAATGAAGTGTCTTGATGAAGGAGTCGATATACCTAGGGCAGAACATGCTATATTTTGTTCAAGTACAGGTAATCCTCGACAATTTGTTCAGAGACGAGGGCGTGTATTAAGGAAGAGCGAAGAAAAAACAAGAGCTAAAATCTGGGATCTAATAGTTACTCCTCCTAACTTGTCCGATGATCCTAAAGATCTCGAACGCAATATGTTTATGAGTGAAGTGAAACGAATTGTAAATTTCGCAGCACTCGCCGATAATCAGATTGATATATTGTATGGAGATTTGAAAAATATATGCGAGCAATTAAGAATTAATGTTTTTGAAATGCTCGATCAAGAATACAAACAATATAATTAGAAAAATATATGGCAATACAAGACGAAATGTACAAACTGATTGAACAAGAGATAAATCAAACAGTAGAAGCCGGAAAAGAGAAGGTTATTGTGGATTATGAAAAGGCTAAAAATGTTGCACAAATGCTGACAGATCTTTCTACAGACATTAACGATGCCGATTCGTTAACAAATCAATATATTGCTCAAATTAAGATTATTTGTAATCCATAAAATTGTTAATTATGATTATAAAAAATATATCTATTGAGAATTTTCAATCCTACTATAACGCCCAAACATTAGAATTTTCAAAGGGTCTAAATCTAGTTATAGGGAATGGAGGAAAAGGAAAGTCGAAGTTGTTCAATGCTTTTTACTGGGTCTTGTTTGGTAAAATATATTTGACTGATATTGGATGGTGTTCTACGGATAAGCTACCTAGTTCTGCTAAGTTTTCAATGAAGCGACATGAATTTATTTGTCGAAAAGCTCTTTTTGATGCAAAAAAAGGAGATAAAGTCAAAACCATGGTTCGTATTGAATTAGAAGATGATAAAGGGCTTTTTTATGAAATTGAACGTTCTGTCATTGCAGAACGTCAAGATTGTGACGACTGGCAATCTGATAATGCGTGGGATGTATCAAATAACATTTTGAAAGTTTCGCATGATTCGGTTAATGGTACTCTAATAAAAACGGATATACTAGCATCAGATAAAATAGACGAACTATTTCCAGAGGGTATTAGAAACTATATTTGGTTTCAAGGTGAATCATTAGACAAGTTAATCAATTTTCGAAATAGAGAAACATTAAAAGCTGCGGTAAAGCATATTTCTTACTTCCCCTATTATGAAAAACTTTCTGAAATAATAAGTAAGTCAAAAGCTAAAATAGAAAAATTAGAATCAAGTAGAATTAGAGAGGCTAATAAGCACAATACAAATGTAAGAGGATTATTAACTACTATTGAAAAATGTAGAACTAGTATTAGCAGAGAAGAAGAGACGAAATTATTACATGAAACGAATATAAGTAAAATTCAAATTGCTCTTGCTGAAGATGAGGGTAAGATGTCTGGACTAGCAAGCTTTTCAACTCTTATTAGCAAATATAAAAATTGTGAAAACGAAATAGAAAAACTGAATAATGAAATATTTAAGATAGATTCTTTTCAGAGAGAGCAATTGCCTAAATTATGGATAATAAGAGGCATTGATCCAATGATAAAACAATGTGAAATTATTATTGAAAATCACAAAGAAGAACAGAATACTGTTCCTGAGAAAAAATATCTCGATAATCCCAGCCGCTCAAAACTAGAAGAAATAGTACGAGATAAAAAGTGCTATGTATGTGGTTCTGATGTTTTGGAAGGATCTACATCGCATAACTGGATCATAAATAGGCTTAAAGAGCAGGAGGAATATCTGCGAGAAATGGAAGATTATACAAACAATATGGAATTTTCAAAACAGTTTGAAAGATTCATTGGTAAAATTCAGGATTACCCAAGCTCTTTGCTTATTTCTCTTTCTTCAATAGATAAGCAATGGAAGGATAGTGAAGAAAAAATGGAGAAATATATGGCATTAAGACGTAAAAAAAATGATGAAAAGAAAAAACTTGACGACCAAATTGAAGATGTAAAAAGAAAATATGGAGTTGATCCTGTTAAACAAGCAGAAACTGCAGGTATAGTTGAGGGAACAATTAGGGCTTCTCGCTCTAACCTTGAAAGAGAGCAACGAAAATTAAATCAATCAATAGAGTTATTATCGCAATACAAAGCGGAATTAAAGACTGCTGAAAAAGATCTTGAAAAGGCAGGAAAGAAAGATGGTCATATTTCTGTGTCTGAAACTGAATGGAAAAATATTTCTATTTTCTTGGAGGATATTTGCAGAAGGGTGCAAGAAAATGCAAGAAAAGACTTACTGCGCAAAATAGAAACTCGTGCTAACGAATTCTATGTAAAATTCACGCAACATGATAATGGCTATAAGGGTAGTGTAAAAATCGGAGAGGATTATTCTATTGAGTTTGATGCTGGTTTGAATACAAGTCATGAAGATCGAAAGAAAATGAGTATTATAAATGCTTTACTTTCACTTAATCAAGAGGCTATTGGCACATTTTACCCGTTCATAAGTGATGCTCCAACTTCTAGTTTCGACTTTGATACTACTCACAAATATTTACTGGGAATTAAGGATATTTTTGGTCAATCAATAATTATGACGAAAGACGTTGATGTAAATAGTGATAATTATCAAGATCTATCAACTCAAAAAAATGTCTCTCAAATTTTCTTGCTTGAAAGCAAACTATACTGTGAAGGAGGAAATGAACCAGAGCTTCATGAAGTCTCTACAGTTGTTACACCTCTAAGAAAAATATAATTTGATTATGGAAAATATATTTGAAATAAAGTTTTCGTTTGAGCAAAAAGTAAAAGATGACGTTATTGTCAAGTTCGCCAACAAACAAGGAGGTGATTTTAATGTCTTTTCATACCATTGGCAATGTTTTGCATGGGCTGCAGTAATTGGTTTTTTTTACTGTAAACCAAAACCACTGCAATCACCGTTGGCAGACAAGCCTTTCAGCTTGAACACTATGTGGAATAATGATGGAGAAAAAGATGCTCAAGCTCTTTTATGTATGTGTATAGCAAAAGCTGGTTCTTTAGATATTCTTAAAGATCCGCAAAAGGCGATCGAATTAATAAATGAGTATGCCAATGCAGGCTTTTATTATATACTCAAAATGACGGAAAATGGAGAGAATACTTTTAATGACCTTGAGAAGGTTAAACAGGAGATTTTTTCTAGAGAGATAATAGAGCAGCATTAATAACTTAAAACTAGTATACTATACTTATGAGAACACAATACGATGAATTATGTGAATTCATAAAGTCGCGCAGAGTTGGTTTTAAAGAATACCCATTTTTTTATATTTACTTTATTGTAATTGTAATCGGAATTGGTGGATTTAGTATTTGGTCAGCATTATATATCGAGAGTATAGGTGATTTGTTTAGCCATAAAAATATTAATTTAGCTCTGATGGGATTTTCTCTACCAATAACAGCAACCTTGGCTATTGATATCTTTAAAATTGATGCTGAGCAGTTTATAAAAAATATATTTCAAGTATTGTCGACAGCTATTCCTATATTTCTAGTAATTCTCTTTATTATTTCTATAAAATCTCCGTGGGCATATCTTTTTTCATGTTTAAATATTGTGTTTTCGTTATCTTTTTGGTGGATAATAAACTCAAAGAATCCAAATCTATGTGATGATAGCTTTTATAAAAAGAACAAACGAGATGAGGAGAAATTAGCTAATGAATTAAATAAATTGTAATATGGGACTAATTTTAAATACTAAAAAAATTGCTCAGAATAACCAAGAATATCTTTTAGGTATATTCAGAATTTCGGATGTGTTAAAGTTTACCCGGTATACAGAATATACTATTTTAGGGTTTGATGAGGAGAATAAGCCGATTACCAATAATCAGGTACAAAGACGGCTTGATAAGAAAAAAGTCGAATCTATCTCGAATTTTCTTATAAATGATCCTCAAGCAATGTTCCCAACTAATATTGTTATAGCCATTCCAAATCATGCGATTAGCTCGTATGAGGAATCGGATAATAATGAAATAATTATAGAATTAGCAGATACGGTTGAAGCAGAAATAGAAAGGATTGATAAAGGTGAAGATGGGGATATTTATCTTTCAGTCATTGACGGACAGCATAGAGTTAAGGGAATACAAATAGCATTGGAGAAACTTACCAATCTAATTGAAAATTATGATGAAGAGGTTTCTGATGGTAATGATGGCTTGACCGACTTAGAAGAAAAGCTAGAAAATCTTCGAAATTTTGAATTATCAGTGGCTTTTTTTATTGACCCAGTGTTAGAGTATCAAGCAATGATATTTTCCACAATAAATAGAACTCAAACTAGAGTTAATCAGGATCTTGTTTATAGTTTGTTTGGACTAACAGAAGATGATTCTCCTCAGAAAACAGCATTAAATATTGTCAATGTTTTGAATGGTACAAAAAAATCTCCTTTTTATAAGAGGATACGTTTGGCGGGCTCAAATTCAAAGGCAGGAAAAGAGTTTTATGCTGATGGATATCCAATTTTATCACAGGCGACTATGGTGAAGTCAATCCTATATATGATTACAAAAGACAGCAGAGAAGCAGAAGTAGAAAGAAATAAGCCTAGGAAGTATTTTAAAAAACATCCAAATGACGACTTGTTTTTCAGAAAATATTATGCAGAAGACAATGATTCTGTGGTGATGAAAATTATGTTTTATTTCTTTTCTGCAGTTCAGGATGTTTTTATTGACAGTGACGGTAATTCTTTTTGGGATATAAGGAGTAACAAAAATAAACCAACTAATATTATTCAAACGACAATTGGATATGAGGCGTTATTGGATGTTTTAAAAAGAATATTGTCTGAAGAAAAAAGCGAAGATAGGCTTCTTGATAAAAATACATATATAGGCTATCTGATTAAGGCTAATGGAATTGATATATTAGACAATAATGATCCTAAAAAATTCCCATTTACAAATAGATCTAAAAAACTATTCTATGATGAAATGGAAAGGTTGATCTGGGGAGTGTAATCACCTTTTGAATTAGCATAAAACGGGGCTATTTCTTTGCGGAAATAGTTTTGTTTTTTCTGCTTTGTTATTATATATGATGTAAAGTTATAAGCTAAATTGTGCCCTCAAAATCTAACTTTAATTGATTTGGATCATTCTCAGGAGGTTTGGGGAGATATTGATCGTCTTCAGTTAAATACTCGGATAAATCATTAAGAAGATATAGTATTCGGGTATATAATTCAGGATGGTTATGCAAAATTTTTAGAGTGGGACGCCATAAGTTTTTTTGGCGATAATATTCTTCAAAAACCCAATGGTCACCTTTTTCTGCTTCATCTAACGCACCGGGACACATCCCGCCGTAATACATTTCGCTAAGTTCTGCTAAAATTGCACAACAAGAATCTTCTAATATTATATCAAAGCATGAGAAATTGTTCTGCTCGTAATATTGATTGTAAAAAGGTAGTCTCTCTAGCATGAACATAGAGTAAGCATAAGTTAAATAACTAGCAGCATTACTGGCAACATCAAAGTCTTCATCTAAAATGAGTTTATCAAAATATTCGATATCAAGTGTCGTGATTCTTTCGTCAGAACAATACCCTTTAAAATTATCTACTCCGTAATATTGACAAACTAAAGATTCTTCAATGCCAAGTTCTTCTCCCCTATTATCATATTTCACAAGTAATCTCATCCATAATTTATACTTTTCTTTTTCTCTCTCTTCATCAATGCTTCTTAATAGTGCATAAATTAGAATTGATAACAAATTGAATGATTCATCTTGGTTGAAGTTGATAGAAATAAGTTTAATGATATATTCCTCTAACCAATCGTAAGAATAATCTTCGTTTAAATTGACTTGAGTTAGAATTGCATCTGCAAATATTTTTATAATAACCTTATTATCGGTTATTTCTGGAACTAGCAACTTGAACGTTTTCTTTAATATTAATGAATACTCGGGGCAGCTAAAAAACCAGTGCAAAGCATCTTGTCCATCCTCTGTCTTAATGATATACTGTAACTCATTAAGAATTAGATTTTCACTTTTGTTCACAAGCTCTTCGTGAAGTTTCCGATTTATAATCGCTATTGAATAATTTTTTTCATAGCTATAATAAAAGTCAATTCCCGGAATTTCTTTTTTATCCACATATATAAAGAGCCCACTCTCAATCCACCGGGAAAACTCCTTCTCAGATTGAAGTCTCGACGGTAATTCCATACAACAGAATGGTGTACCTTTTTCAATGGTTATATTAGCTATTTCATTTAAAGTGGTAAACAGATCTATTTCTTTGATGCCTTTCATTGCAGCCTTTCTAATTAATCCCATTTTAAGCAACAAGGTTCTCGTCGCAAATGATGGAACTAATTTATTAGCATACACTTCAGCCGCTAAACGTAAATAAAATGGATTGTTAAACACATTACTATCAGCTGTAAATTTAGTGTTATATGCTCGTTCATGTAATTTCTTTCCTTTTCTTAATTCATCGTTATTAAATTCTCCAATCTGTACAATACTTAAATCTTTAGTATTCTCTAATGGAAGCGAAGTGAGTTTTTGAATTGCTGCAGAATTAAGCTTTAATTCTTCTGCGACAAAAGTTATATTTGCCGCTTCGTCTTGCAGTAGTCTGCTTACGGAAGGAGATGTAGTACTTAAAACAAGCTTGATATTATCGTATTTAAGTCGTTGACATTCATCATTAATGACTAATGCATGTTCTAGCATTTCGTTCCATCCGTCAATAAAAATAATAATCTCCTTTCCTGTTTGCTGTGTTATGCGACGAAGCTTACTAATAATTTGAAAAGGACTTATTTGATTACCAAAAAACCATTCAAAATCCTCTTGAATTTCATTTAATAGCCCTTTTTTTAGACTTATTGCTGGATAAAATAAGGCAGGAATTTCTTTTTTTATATAAGACTCAATGGTGTTACACATAAAACAGGTTTTACCATGCTGAGGAGATCCAACGACTAATACAAATTGATTGGGTTTATTCTCATCGTCCCCCAATAATTTTTTATCTAATTCTTTTCTTGCGTTAAGTCTTTTTACATGTAGTTTCGGAATATATTTTTTCCCACTAAAAACATCATCCCCTTTAAGTAATGCCATCCTGTACTCCACCTGAGCCTTACAGAAAGTCAATAGATTCTCTGGCGAAATAGAAATAAGATATTCCAATGCTTCGGCTTTTGCTGAAAGAGAATCACCAGATACACAGAAGCCATTTTTAACGTATGGATGATTGACAGGTACTGTTTCTCCCGAAATTTCATAACCAGTAACCGAATCATAAATAATCACATTATTCCCATTGGTTAAAATAGTAAAAGGAGCGATACCACCTTCTGCTAAAGATCTTGCATAGGATAAAGCTTGTTTTTTATCTTGTTCATCTAAAGGATGATCTGGTCGTTTTACTTCAACAATCAAAAGATTTAAACCATTTGTGCTCTTTACCAAAACATCTGCTCTTGAATTTATAGTTTTGATTCCTTTCCCTATACGAATATTTATTGAGTATTCTATCCATATATCAGCCGTACTAAAGCCACAATCTTTAAGCCATTGGTAAACGACTTTTGTTCTGATATCATCTTCAGATAGAAGTAGAGAATTATTGCAAGACATACAAGTATATTTAAAAACGCACCGACAAAGATACTACTCTTATTCCATTTGAAGGCAGATATTTACGTCAAATAAAGCCAACCTACGACTCCTAACGCCACGTTCCTATATGTAAACTATTTCATCCTTACTTTTAATTCGATAAGTTTTTTATTCACCATTAAAAATTAAAGTTATGGATGTAAATTCAAACAACAAGTCCGGCTATGATGA
>Ga0172378_10002331_pt1 | contig 17757 bp, 12 predicted proteins | sample GrowelOW332metaG_FD_119755 | JGI IMG/M metagenome (GOLD analysis project Ga0172378, IMG submission 119755) | Groundwater microbial communities from an aquifer near a municipal landfill in Southern Ontario, Canada - Pumphouse #3_1 metaG | ecosystem: Environmental > Aquatic > Deep subsurface >... | reverse complement strand
GTTTCGGCACCGCTGCCGTGGCAGTTTTCGGTATCTATTTCCGCCTCCAATCGTTCATTTTTATGCCGATATTCGGTCTGAACAGCGGCATGATTCCGGTCATCGGCTACAACTATGGTGCAAGAAGACCAAAGAGAATCATAAGCGCAGTCAAAGTCGGCATCATTGTATCGCTATCGATTATGAGCGTCGGGTTTGCCGTTTTCACCTTCATCCCCCATATCCTGCTCGGGCTTTTCAATGCTACCGATGAAATGATGGCTATCGGGGTGGTTGCCATGCAGCGCATCAGCCTGTGCTTCATTTCTGCAGGCTTCTGCATCGTACTCGGCGCCTTGTTCCAGGGAACCGGTGATGGATATATCTCCATGATCATCAGCGTGACACGACAGCTCATATTCTTACTGCCTGCCGCCTACTTGCTCGGTCATTTCGTCGGCTTGGATGCCCTGTGGTACTCATTCATCATTGCCGAGACATCCTCGCTTGCCCTCACCATTTTCTTCTTCAGAAGGGTGTATGTGAAGAAAATTAAGACTTTGGCGGTATGAAACTACCAACACAATTCAGCTGCTGAGAGCATTAAAAAACGCCGGTTTCCCGGCGTTTCTCTTTACTCCCACTCAATCGTCCCGGGAGGCTTGCTCGTTATATCGTAGAGCACCCTGTTGACTCCGGAAACTTCGTTACAGATCCTGCTTGCAGCACGCTGCAGCACATCCGCAGGGAACCGGAACCAGTCGGCAGTCATGGCATCCTCACTGGTAACAGCTCGGAGAGAACATACTTCCTCGTACGTGCGTTCATCGCCCTGCACGCCTACACTCTTGACAGGCAAAAGACATGCAAGCGCCTGCCAGATATCATGGTACAAACCTGCCTTGCGAATCTCATCGATGAAAATGGCATCGACATCCCGCAGGGTATCAAGGCGCTCTTTGGTAACTTCACCTACACAACGGACACCCAAGCCGGGACCCGGGAACGGATGGCGGGTGACCAGAACCTCAGGCAGCCCAAGTTCCCGACCCAAGGCCCTCACTTCATCCTTGAACAATTCACGCAAAGGCTCAAGCAGGTCCCACTTCAAATCCTCGGGAAGGCCACCGACATTGTGGTGGCTCTTGATCGTGGCCGAAGGACCACCTGAGGGACTCTTACTCTCAATTACATCCGGATACAGCGTTCCCTGGGCAAGGAAGGAAATCTCCCCAGCCTTGCGGGCTTCACTGTAGAAGGTATCGATGAAGACCTTGCCGATAATCTTACGTTTGGCTTCCGGCTCGGATACACCCGCCAAAGCAGAGAGGAAAGCCTCCTCTGCATTAGCATACTGCAACCTGATCTTGTAGTTGTCCCGAAAGAGCTTGAGCACCATCTCAGCCTCACCCTTGCGAAGCAGACCATTGTTTACAAATACGCAAACCAACTGATCGCCGATAGCCTTGTGGATCAAAACTGCCGCCACAGCGGAGTCGACACCACCGGAGAGACCGCAAAGCACTTGCTTGTCCCCAACCTTGGCACGAATTTCCTCAATGGCATTTGCAATGAATGAACCCATATCCCAATTCGGCTGCGCCTTGCAGATGCCTAGTACGAAATTCTCCAGGAAAGTCTTGCCTTCGGTAGTGTGTACCACCTCAGGGTGAAATTGCACTCCGTAGAATTGCTTCTCTTTGTTCTCGATAACCGTATAGGAGCAGTTCTCGGTACTGCCTGTGTGCTCAAACCCAGCAGGAAGTGCACTTACAGAATCACCATGACTCATCCAAAGCCTAGAATTCTGTCCTATCCCCTTGAGCAATGCAGATGCAGGATTCAAAACATTCAGATCGGCAAATCCGTACTCTCGTTTATCCGGCCGTTCGACACTGCCGCCGTTCTGGATGCTCATAACTTGCAGTCCATAGCAAATACCCAAAATGGGAATACCCAGTGAGTACACCCCCTGGTCGGGGCGTGGCGAACCTTCAGCTCTCACTGAAGCAGGACCACCGGAGAAAATGATGCCTTTGGGTTGCATAGCCTTAAGAGCTTCGGCACTGGTCGTATAGGGGACTATCTGGCTATAGACGTGCATCTCCCTCACCCTGCGCGCGATCAATTGGCTGTATTGGGCTCCAAAGTCGAGCACTACGATGGTATCATGGGGGAATTGTTGCATGCTGCGTTCCTCTTTGTTCAAGATTTGTTGCGATTATAGCGAAATTGGAAGCGAATTGCTACCAAGCAAGCGAACGTACCGGAGGATATGCACGCTTAACCGCACTGGCCACACCCAAACCGAGCACAAACCCTACTGCACTTTGAGCGATGTTGCCTGGAATTTCGGCGGCTGCAACACTGGCTGTGCTGATAAACAGGGAAGAGAGTGCAAAGTAGCCGAGCGACACGGTAGCAATACAGACAAAGCCTGCAAGCAACTTACGGATCAGCGAAGCTTCCTTGTCACCCTTCTGCCGTACGATGAGAGCGATTAAAAGAGCCTCTATCCCATGCACCAAAAAGGAAATAGGCGCCCACTGGGCATACCCGCTGATCAGATCAGCCAAGGCAGTTCCCAAGCCAGCTGCAATGAAAGCAGACCAGGGACCGAAGGTAAAGGCGATGAAGCAGATTGCTACATCACAAAGGTTGAGATACCCCTTTGCTGTCGGGATACGAACGACCATGGTAAACACGACGACCACTGCAGTAAGTACAGCGACGACGGCTACCTTCAAAGCATTCCTGTTCTGTTGCATGTTGATTCACTCCTCAAGCTTTGCATAGCAACCAAAGCACTACTGGGATGATAGCTGAAAGCAGAAAGTGGGTAAAGGGATGTCGGTAGGAAGCAAGGTTGTGATACTGACTGCGTCGATTCGATAGCCCGAATCCACGCATTTCCAGACTCATAGCCAGATTGGGGATGGAGCGCAAGGCTACCACCAAGGCACTGGTCAAGGTCGGCACCAAATCCTTCAGTCGTTGCAAGAGTCTGCGACCTTGCTCGGCTTCAGCCTCACGCAAGCGGTGTGACTCAGCTATCTGGCTGAAACTGTCGGCGATGAAAGGAATGTAGGTGAAAGCCAACGTCACCACCAAACCTGCTTTGTACGGTAGGCGATACCACCTGAGGGCCAGCATAACCTCGTTCATGATGGTGGTGGCAAACAGCAGCGTACATACATAGGAAATGCCGATGAACCGTCCTGCAAGCCGACCAGCCTGCAAAAGCCCTTCCTTGGTCACTACGGTAAACGAGCCGAATTGCACCAGAGCCTGCCCATCGCGGACATTGAAAGGCATGAACAACACCATGAACAGAAGCATGGGAAGTATCGACCGAAAGGTCTTCCATGCATGGGAGAAACCCGTATTGCACGCTGTTGTCAGGATTATGAGCGCCACGGCTACATACAACCCCACCAAGTGTACGGGGAGAAAGAACCATACACACAAAAGAAGCATCAAAAGAATTTTTGCCCGCGGATCGAAGCGGTAGAGCCAGCCGTTTCCTGCGACAAAGGTACTGGTGGTCATAGGCTAGCCATCCTTCCATCCCCGATGCCGTAGCCGCGTTGGGCGATACCTCTGGCGAATTGACGGTCGTGGGTGATAAGCAACAAGCCCGCACCCTTCTGGCGCAGCCTAGCAATTATGGAAAGCGCGCTGTTATACGTCAGCGAGCTATCGAGTTCATCCAGCACATAGAACGGCCGGTCAAGGAGAAAGTAGACAGCTGCCTGCAGAGCTTTTCTGAGTGGATAGCTCATGGTAGTGGGGGTATCACCGAGCTTGAGGCCGAACAGGTCGGCGCACTCTGAAACTCGGCTTCTCATTTCCTCGGGCTTCAAGTCCTTGCGCCGTTTCAACGACCAGGAGAGTTCCTCCTCAACAGTCGGGAGGAATATTTGGAGGTCAGGGTTCTGGAATAAATACCCCACCTTCTTGGAGAGCTCCTTGGAGGTGAAAGGCTGCCCATCGATACAGACAGCACCGCTTATTGGATCGTCCAAGCCGCAAAGCAGGCGAGAAAACGAACTCTTTCCGCTGCCGTTCGGTCCTACCAAGGTAACGAGTTCCCCACTATCCAGATGGAAATTCGGAACGCTCAGGCTGAACATTTGGCCTTGCAGAGTACTCAACCTTTTTCGCTGAGCTTGTAAATCGATGCATGATAGCGTGTGTTTTTTACAGGAATCCAGTACCTGCCCATCCAAAGGGCTGGGAAGGTCGTCCCCACAGAGACGGGAAAACCGGGGAAGCAATGCATCAAAAGCCGGGGTATGGATGCGCTTTTGGTCAAGAAGCACCACTTGATCAAAAAGATCTGAGAATTCCTGGAGGTAGCGGCTGGCAAGTACCAAAATGGTATTGTCCGACTCCTGGATGGTCTTTCTCAGTTGGTCACGCCATGTCTGGTCCAGATCATCAAACGCCTCATCCAGAATCCACAGGCGTGCCTGAAGCACTTCCTGGACTGCAAGCAATACTCGCTTGCGCTCCCCCCCACTGAGTTCCTGTTGACTTGAGGTTCGAAGCGACTCCAGTCCCCAATGCCCGAGCGCCGCATCAATGCGTTCTTTCATTTCGCTGCGACTCAGTCCCAGAGACTCCAACCCGAATGCAAGCTCCTCCTCAACCGAGGTGGCTACAAACTGTTCTTGAGGATTTTGGGATACATAGGAACAAGACGTAAGCAGGTCCCAGGGTTCGAGCGTGGAAAGATCGCGGCCGAACAGGCTGATGGTTCCACGCAAGTTGCCTGGAAAATATTTCGGGCACACCCCGCAGATAATTTTTGCCAAGGTGGTCTTGCCCTTGTTGAATGGGGCAAGCAGCAATGTTTTACTCCCCTCGCCCAGCTTGAGGGAGAGATTGCTGAACAAACTGTCACATTCCTCTTCTTTCCAGGAGCGGTAGGTGAATTCGAGATTGGAAATATGAAGGGCGTGTTGCATACGCAGCCTAAACTTGGCCGGGAAGCTCGTCAAACCGTTTGGCGATGGTCCCATAGACCACTTCGTGGAGTGTTGCAATTTCCTCATTGCTCAGGCCGGCGGTAGGAATGGGCTTTCCAACGGATACATAGGCATGCACCCTTTTGCATCCTTTCAAATCCTCGAACCCTGCGCGCAGACCCTTGATGGTGATGGGTACTATATCGGTTTTGGACCGGGTAGCAAGTTTAAGACTCCCATTTTTCAGTTCCCCGATACGACCGCTCTTGCTTCTCGTCCCCTCAGGAAAAACGAGCATGCTCCGCCCTTGCTTGAGCTGCTCAACACCCTTGAGGATGGCCTTGATGGCGTCGTGGGGGCTTTTACGGTCAATGAAGATGCAGCCGAGGGCATAGCACCAAAGATTGATGATGGGGATTTTCTTCACTTCAGCCTTTGCAAGAATGGTAGCCCACAAATGTGCAGGACCAACAAAGGCGACAATATCGAGCAGACTCTGGTGATTAGCCACAAAACAGATGGTACCGGTAGGCGGAAGGTTCTCCTTGCCGTCCACATGCACCGTCACCCCTAAAAAGAAGAGGATGCTGTTGCCGATGAAATGACCGCACCGCGCAAGATGGCGATTTTCTGCATCCTTGAGCTTAAAAAGTCGGAGAAAAAGAGCCGGTAGGAAGGCATATACCAAGGAGAGAATTAAAATTGGTATGATGAACAATGCTGCAAATGCAATGCGTATTTTTCTCATGCGATCTCCTCCACGTTAGGAAAAGTCCTGTGTTTTATAGAGTTTTGCGTACTGGCCATTCATTTCCAACAGCTCGGCATGCGTTCCAGACTCAACCAGTGTACCCTCATCGAGGACCAAGATGCAATCGGCATTCTTCACCGTTGTCAGCCGATGGGCAATGACAATAGCTGTCCTTCCGACCGAAAGACGGGCAAAGGCTTCGGTTATAAGCTCTTCACTTTCGGTATCAAGGCTGCTGGTAGCCTCGTCAAAAATTAGAATGGAAGGATTCTTCAAGAACACACGGGCGATGGAGATGCGTTGCTTCTGTCCACCGCTGAGCAGCGTCCCCCGTTCCCCCACCTGAGTATCCAAGGCGAGAGGAAGAGAACGAACAAAATTGCCGAGGTTGGCGGCATCCAGGGCTGCCCAGAGCTGTTCATCGGTTGCATCCACTTTTCCGTACTTCAGATTCTCCCGGATTGTGTCATCAAAGAGAAAAATATTCTGCTGTACAAAACCAATATGCTGACGCAGTGAATTTTGCCTGATTTGCTTGATATCCTGACCATCGATAAGAATTCTGCCCATCTTGGGTTCATAGAATCGCGGAAGCAGGGAAGCAAAGGTGCTCTTGCCGGCACCCGACTCTCCCACCAAGGCAATGGTGGAGCCACCGGGAATGGAAACATCGATATCCTTGAGGATAAGCTCCGGTGAGTTTTCATAGGCAAACGAGACATGCTCAAAGCGCACCGTCCCCTCTTTTACCTTCAAATCCTTGGCATCCTTCACATCGGTAATGCCAGGATGCTCATCCATGACCTGGGTAAAGCGTTCAAAGCTGGCCATGCCCTGCTGCAGTTGTTCAGTGAAGTTGATCAGCCGGTCTATGGGAGGGAGCACCACCCCTACATACAGAATGAAAGTTACCAGATCGTAGGATTCGACCTTGCCCATGAAAATCAGGACGGCCCCGCCGGCAATGGTGCAGAAGTAGTAGAGATCCCTAAAGAAACCGATAACCGAGTGATAGCGGCCCATAACCTTGTACTGCTCCATTTTGCTGTCGCGCAGTACATCGTTTACCTGATTGAACTTTTGTTCCTGGTAAGACTCCCTTGCAAAGGATTTGACTTCACGGATTCCCATCAATGAGTTTTCGACATTGCTGTTCACGTCGGCAACCGTGGTACGTACCTTGCGGAATGTGGCCTTCATTCTCCGACCGTAATACACCCCGTAAAAGACTATGATAGGAAACGGGATGAGTGAGATGAAAGCCAGGGGAACACTGTAACTGAACATCAGGATGTATGAACCTACAATCGTTGCCACGCTGATGATCAAATCCTCAGGGGCATGATGGGCCATCTCGGTAATCTGAAAAAGGTCGTTGGTGATGCGGCTCATCATATGTCCGGTCTTGGTCCTGTCGAAGTAGCCGAAGGAGAGTTTCTGCAAATGGGCAAACAACTCACTGCGCATATCCGTCTCCATCCTCACACCCAGGATGTGACCCCAGGTGACTCGGATGTATTGGCAGACGGCCTGCAACATGTAGATGATCAGCATCAGGGCAAAAATTATGAGCATGTGCTCAAGATTCTTCTGGGGAATTTCGACGCGAAGCAATTGTCTGGTCAGGCTCGGAAACAGAATGGACAGAGCAGATGCAAGGATTGCCACCCCGATATCCAGAAAGAAAAGCCCCTTGTAGGGGCGATAGTAGGCAGCAAACCGTTTGAGCATCCTACTTCTTCCTCCTGAACAATCGAGCAAAAAATCCAAGTTTCTTCTGTGGACTCTTACTCTGATCCTGCTCCTTCGCTACTGTCATGGCAGCAACCTTCTTCACCGGTGTCCTAGGAACCTGTGTAGTAGCCTGAGAAGGTCCACTTTGACCTCCCTCATTCTGATACTGCTGCTTATAGTAGGCCAATCTCTCTTCCAGGGAGAGATTCTGAATCTCTGCATAGCTCTTGGAACCAGGACGCCTGCGCCTGGTCTCGGTCGGTCTGGCCTGCTCTTGCTCAGCTCTTCTGGGTCTGCTTGCAACAGTTTCGTCAGCCCGTCTTGGAGGACGGGGACGATCGGGGCGATCGGAACGTTGTTCAGAACCTCTTCGTAGCGGAAGCGGACCTTTTCTACCTCTCGGGGCGGCCCCATTTCTCGGTCGAGCTGATGAAGGTGCGTACTCGTCATTGCTAACCAGATCACGGAACGAATAGGAAGCACTGGCATCCACGACCTCAGGGAGTTCACCTTCCTCGGGCCAGATAACCGGAATTTTCATCTGGATGTAGTTTTCGATGGGTTCAAGATTGAATACATACTCTTCGTCTGCCAATGTGATGGACTTCCCGCTTTTACCAGCCCTGGCTGTTCGGCCGATACGGTGCACATAGCTCTCAAAGTCATCGGGGATGTCATAGTTGACTACCAGCTGCAAGTCATCGATTTGCAGACCACGGGCGGCAACGTCGGTGGCAACAAGGAACTTGATCTTGCCATCCTTCATCCGTTCGATGGTCTGAAGGCGCTTTGTCTGGGGAAGGTCACCCATCAGGTATTTGGTGGGATAGCCGTTGAGCGAAAGGCGCTTGGCAACTTCGATGCAGCGGGCCTTGGTGTTGGTAAAAATCAGGCAGTTCTCAGGATTCTCTTTTTTCATCAACTTCAGAAAGAGACCGAACTTTTGGTCCTTGGAGATGTGAAAAAGTTCCTGGGTAATGGCTTTTACTGTAATTTCTTCGGGTTGCACTTCAAGTTCGACCGGCTCGTTCATAAAGGACCAAGCAAGATTGCGGACTTTGGTACCCAAAGTGGCGGAGAAAAGCATGGTCTGTCGATCGGTGCAGGCTCTGAGGAGGCTGAACATTTTCTGGATATCGGGATAGAAACCCATATCGAAGAGACGGTCGGCCTCATCCACGATGAAGATGTCAAACTGGCGGAAGTCAATTTTGTGCATTTTCTGGTAGTCGAGGATACGACCCGGGGTGCAAACAAAAATGTCACAGCCTTTTTCCAGAATCTCATCCTGCTTGCCGTAGCCTACCCCGCCAAAAAAACACCCTACCGAAACGTCGTCCATTCCAGAAGCGAGTTTGAGGGTATCTTCCTCGATCTGTACGGCAAGTTCTCTGGTAGGGGCAACGATCAGGGCTTTGGGCTTGCTTTTGCCCTGGTTCTGGGCTTCTACGAATGACTGAAGGATGGTCAGCACATACACTGCGGTTTTACCGCTTCCAGTCTTGGACTGGGCCATGACATCACGATGGGAAAGACTGATAGGAAGCACCTTTTCTTGTACTTCCGTACAATCGGTGAAACCCGCAGCCTCAATGCCTTTGAGCACTTGCTCACTTAAGGGTAATTCAATAAATTTCATTGGTACTATATATCGCCTTTACTAGAAATAGCTGTGTAACACAGATAAAGAGAGACCTCGCGGGAGGACCCTTCTCTTTAAAGATAGAGGAAATTACTACAATTGTCCACCTCAGTGGATGTAGTTTATCAATCGTCGAGTTCCCAGCCCCTGACAAGCTTGGTTATCGCCAGAGTCTTTTCAAAGGGTCCAGGGAACAGGCGGTCATCCACCCGGCTTAGCGGCATTGCAGCCATACTGGTGGAACTGATGAAGACTTCATCATAGAGACCACCGGCGATATCCTCTTTTGCAGGCGCATCGAAAATCACGGAGAAACCCAACTGACGGGCAGCCTTGATCACCCGATCGCGGGTAATGCCCAGAAGTACCTGCTCGTCTGCTGCTGTATAAAGATTCTTTTCCTTGAATGCAAAGAAATTGCTTCTCGTCCCCTCCAACACCTTTTGGTGACGGTCGACCAAGAGGGCTTCAAAACAACCCTGGCTGCGGGCTTCTTCAAGTGCCATGTAATTGAGCAACAGATTGCCGGTTTTGCAGGAAGGATAGAGGCGCTCCCCCAAAAAAGTAATGGCTTTGACACCCTGGGTATAATGGGTATGGGGATAGGAGAGCAAAGCACTAGCCAACACAAACAATTGCGGCTGTGTACCCCCGTAGAGCTGGATACGCAAGGACGCCTCTTGGATGGCATCCTTTTCAATCAGGTCATACACCCATGTACTGATTTGCTGTTTTGTAAAAGGGTGGACCAGTTTGATGCCCAAGCAGGAATTCTCCAATCGGGTCAGATGGTCCTCAAGGTGCACGGCGTGGCCTTTGATGACCCGTAGTGCCTCATAGGTAGAGAATCCAAACTGGACTTCCCGTTGGGTCACCTCGACAACAGCATCCTTGGCAAGAATGACCGTCCCATTGTATATGGCGTGAACACCTACCATCGCTTCCTCCTATCAGGGATACTTGATCAACTCGCGGGGCTTGCTTCCATTCGGAGGTCCCACATATCCCATCTCTTCCATCTGTTCTACCAGACGTGCAGCCCGGTTGTACCCTATCTTCAATCTTCTCTGCAAGTAGGATGCCGAGGCACACTTACGCTCCACAATAATGGATAGGGCACGCTGCATGAGCTCGTCGTCATCATTCGCATCGATTCCATCCTCACTTTCCGACTCTGAAGCTTTCTGTTCCTCATCCTCGAAGAAGGATTCGTCGATGAAATCCGGCACCCCTTGGGTTGAGACGAACTTCACCACTTCCTCGACCTCATGGTCGCTGAGGAAGGAACCCTGGATGCGCTCAGCTGCCGGGTTACTGCTGGACATATAGAGCATATCGCCTTTTCCAAGGAGTTTGTCAGCTCCCTGCTCATCAAGAATGATGCGGCTGTCCGTAGAACTGGTGACCGCGAAAGCAATACGGGTGGGGATGTTGTTCTTGATAACACCGGTGATGACATCCACCGAAGGACGCTGGGTAGCCAGAACCAAATGGATTCCCACTGCTCGGCTCATGGCTGCAAGGCGGCTGACCTTGCTCTCCATGTCCTTGCCGACAAGGTGCATCAGGTCGGCAAACTCATCGATGACTACCAAAATGTACGGGAGTTTCTCCCTGGCGATCCGACTGGTCTCAATCTTTTCATTGTATCCGATGATATTTCGTACATTGATGCCCTGCAGCAATTTGTAGCGCCTATCCATCTCATACAGACAGAAATCAAGAGCCTTGAGTGTTCTCTTTGCATCGGTGATGACCGGAGTCAACAGATGGGGAATACCGTTGTAGATATTCAATTCAACGATTTTCGGATCTACAAGAATCATGCGCACCTGTTTGGGACTGCGCCTGAAGAGCACTGAACAGATCAGGGAGTTTACGCAGACACTCTTTCCGCTCCCAGTTGATCCAGCGATCAGAAGGTGGGGTGCCTTGATTACATCAACGACAATGGGCTCACCCATCAGATTGCGTCCCAGCACCATCGGAATGCCAAAACCATCGGGAAGCGAGCTAAGCATTTCCCGAAATCCGATAATATCACGCTTAAGGTTTGGTATTTCCACACCAACGGCGGACTTGCCGGGAATAGGGGCAACGATACGTACCTGGGTGGCAGCCAAAGCGAGAGCAATATTATCCGCAAGGTTGACAATGGAATTCACTCTCACCCCCGGGGCGGGGAGCAACTCAAACATTGTTACCGTAGGACCGCGCACAATATTGACCAGCTCAACGTTGACGTTGAATTGCATCAAGGTTGAAACAAGCACTTCCCCTCGTTTAAGGGTGGTCTCGTCGATCACATCCGAAACCTTTGGATAGGTAACCAGCATGGAATCTGAAGGAAACTGATAGGTTAAGCGGCCCTTATTGATCAAAGCACTACCACTCAGGCCTCCAACACCGCTGGTTGGTTCGAGCAGGTCTTCCTCATCCTCGAGTACTTCAACTGGTTGTGGAATGTCCTCGCTGAAACCACCATTAATCGGTTTGGCTGTACTCTGACTGGCAAAGAAGGTAGGTTGCACAAAGGTAGGCTTCTCCACTAAAGGAGGCGTAACAGGCTTCAAAGCTTCCACCGGGCTGGGATTTTCAGGGGCGAAGAGAGGCTGTGAGGGTTTTTCCTCATACTGCACCGAGAGAATCCGCTCCCGAATGCTAAGGTGGCTATCATCCGGCTCGCCAACAGGAGCATCGGGTTCATCCTGCCTCGTTTGTTGTTGCTCTACAGCCTCTGCAAGCATGCCTTTGGCTTTGCCCCGTGGTTCGGCATTCCTGCCGAGTTTCTTTTGGGGAGCCTTCCCTACCGCTTCCAGAGCTCCCTGCAGAAAGCCTGACAGTTGCACCTGCTCCTTCGGCTGGGGTTTCTCTTCTTTCCTTGCCTGCTCAAGTTCAAGTTGCTTGCGTTCAAGGTATGAGAGCCCGTTGTTTCGTTTTCTCTCTTCGGTAAGGGTATGGAGTGCCCCGATGCTGACTTTGCCTGTGACGTGGATTTCATCAACCTCGATTACTTCCCTCTCCGAAGGTTTGGAAATTGCAGGTCTACGCCTGGAAAGGCTGCCCAAGGAAGGCACTTCAGCGATGGGTGGGAAATTGACCTGCTGTTGTCCCAGTTCATTGCCCTCCTCCACCGTTTCAACTGCCACCGGCTTTTTCACCAGTGTGACACTATCTTCCTCTTCGCCCTGATCCTTTGCTTCCTTCTTATGGTTCTTGAATGTTCCGAACAATGATCTCTTTTTTGCCTTTTCCTGCTGTTTTTGTGCAGCCTGCTCATTCTTCTGCTGCAAAGCCTGCTCTCGGCGCTCCTGCCGCTCAAGCTTGGCTAGGCGATACCGATCCAATGCATCGCTGAGCAAGGTGAAGAGTACAAACAGGGCTGTTTCAGCCAAAAAGGCCAGTACAACCTTGAAGGAGGCGCTTCTCAGATCACTCGAGGAGGCTTGCAGAAAAGAAGAAAAGAGCGGTCTGCTGCTTCCCTGCAGAAGATGGGAAAGGGTGTACAAGGTGTACGTCATTACGGCTGTGAGGGGTATAAGGATATAGGAGAACTTTTTTTTGGAACGAAAGCTGAAAATCATGATGGTCCATACAAGCAGAAGCAGGCCAAGGGGGACCAGGCCGAATCGTGAAGGCTCTACCGTAAAGGAAAAGAAGCGACTTAAAAGTACATGGGTTCTTACCAACAATGCATTCGTTACTCCAAAGAGAGGAAGTACGACCAAAGCGGCCACCAAAAGGGTACCGATCAGACACAGAATTCCGATGAGCAACGATATACGACCCTTTTTTCCCTTCACAAGCACAACCTCCCAATCATCAGTAAACACCCCAATTGGACAATGGTATCAAATTTTTTGCATGAGGCAAAGCATACGACTTGCTTCCAGGTGGGGCACTTCCAAGGGAACAAACCTTGCTTTCCATGTACTTTTGCAGGTTCTCTCTACCTGGACAAGCTCCTCTTCCACTTGTTCTTTGAGCGCCTTGTAGGCACACACATACCCACCTTCTCCAAGCAAGGGAGCGACGAGATCGAGAATATCGGCGAGGGGATGGAAAGCTCTGAAGGTAATTACGTCGAACTGGTCCTTCACTTCCTTCAAATCCTTGTCTATAACCCGCACCCGATCCTGCAATGAAGCTCGAAGTAAGGCATTACGTAAAAAGTCGACCCTCCTGCCCATCCGCTCCACGAGCGTAAAGGAGTACGAGGGCAACGCTATGGCAAGAGGAATACCGGGAAGCCCTGCCCCGGATCCAAAGTCTGCAATCCTACAGGAAGCAAATGTTGCGCAAAGCGAGGCAAGCGTCGGTGCACCGCTGAGGCTGTCCAGAATGTGGCGAATCACCAGGTCTTCACCGCTGGCAGCCACCAACTTGTAGACTGGATTGAATAACTCAAGTTCAGCGATATAGGCATCCAACTGGTCTCTCTGACCTTGGTCCAGATGCAGAGACAGGGAAGAAAGGCCCTCGTCGAGCAGCTTCTGATACTTACCTGTCATGCCTTCCTCCTCGGTCGAGATGCACAATGAGCACTGCTATGTCGCCGTTGCGCACCCCGTTTATCCTGGTCGCCTGCCCAACTGAAAGAGGACGAACCTTTTTAAGCTTTTCCTTGCCCTCTGCACTCAAGCCGTCAATGGCATCATAATTCAGATTCTCGTCGATCAAAAGACTTTCCAGTTTCTCAAACCGGCTGACCTGTCGATCCTGCCGGTTGATGTACCCTTCGTACTTCACATCGAGCTCCACCTGATAGAGAATGGGTTCCTCATATGCCTTGAGTTCCGGAATGTATGCAACCAAGTCACTCATGGTCAGATCAGGCATCCGCAAGGCTTGCAGTGCACTCTTTTCCTGTAGCCTTCGTGCACGCAATAGATCCTTGACCGCATCCATCTTCGCAAGCTTTTCTTGGAGGCGCTCCAGGTTTTCCTGCTTTTGCAGCCCAACGGCAAAACCCTTGGCGGTGAGCCTTTGGTCGCAACTGTCATGGCGCAGGTTGAGCCGATATTCGGCACGGCTGGTGAACATTCGATAGGGTTCCTGGGTTCCCATGGTGACCAGGTCATCGATGAGTACACCGGTATAGGCTTCGTTGCGGCTGAGCACCAAAGGTTTCTCACCCTTGAGCTTTTGGGCTGCATTAATGCCGGCCATCAAGCCCTGGCATGCCGCCTCCTCATACCCGCTGGTGCCGTTGGTCTGCCCTGCAATGAATAGATTCTCCACCAGCTTGCTTTCCAAGGAAGGAAAGAGTGCCTGCGGATCGATGAAATCGTACTCGACAGCATAGGCGGGACGCATAATTTGGGCATGTTCAAGACCTGCAATACTATGAATGAACGCATGCTGAACATCCTCGGGAAGCGAAGAAGAAATCCCATTCAGATACATTTCCTCTGTTCCCACCCCTTCGGGCTCCACAAAGATCTGATGGCGGTCGCGGTCGGGAAACCGAACCACCTTGTCTTCGATGGAAGGGCAATATCGTGGCCCCTTGCCGACGATCTTCCCACCGTACAGCGGGGAACGGTGGATGTTTTGCCTGATGATCTGGTGGGTATTCTCATTAGTCCAGGTGATGTAACAAGGAAGAGCGGGGCGATCCACGCTGTTGTAATCGAAGCTGAAGGGCATCATGTGCTCTTCGCCATCCTGGACTTCCATCGTATCGAAATCCAGACTCGAGCGTCTCACCCGTGCAGGGGTTCCGGTCTTCATTCTTCCTACCGGAAAACCCTTTCTGCGTAATGCACTGCCAAGTCCTATGGCTGCAGGCTCATCGAGGCGACCGTTTGAGGCATCGTACTCGCCGATGAAAATCCGTCCTTCCATGAAGGTTCCCGTTGTCAGGACCATCACCTTGCAGGTAATGGTATGACGCCTGTCGGTCACCACCCCGACCAGGCGGTTGTGATCATCGAGCAGGATATCAACTACCGTATCCATGAACAAGGCGAGATTATGCTCTGCTTCCAGCGTTTCCTTTGCCAGACGGGCATAGGTAAACTTGTCCGCCTGGGCACGGGGAGCCTGCACTGCAGGCCCGCGACGCCGGTTGAGGATCCGGTATTGAATCATGGAGTGGTCAATCAGGTGAGCCATCTCCCCGCCAAGGGCATCGACTTCACGCACCAGATTCCCCTTGCTCAAGCCTCCGATGGCTGGATTGCAGGAGAGCTTACCGATGGTGTCGAGATTCTGGGTGATCAACAAGGTCGAAAACCCAATTCTGGAAAGGGCAAGGCCCGCCTCAATACCGGCATGCCCTCCCCCAACAACTATTGCATCATAATCCATGTTATTTTCCTACACAAAAACCGCTGAATATCTTTTGCAGAATGTCAGCCGGTGTTACTTCACCCGTCAGCTCTCCGAGGTTCTGAAGAGCTTCTCCCAATTCAACAGCGGTTATATCCAGTGGTATATCCTGATCAACAAGGACCAAGCATCGCTGGAGTGCCTGGGCGGCGTTCTCAAGCAGCGTATGCTGCCGTTCTGATTCTATGACCACTTGTTCATCCCCACTGGACACACTTCCCTTGGCCAATCGTTTGGCTATCTCAGCCAACAAATTCGGCACCCCTTCGCCAGTCTGTGCACTGATGGCCATCCTGCCTTTGGGTGGCTTGACAAGGTCGCTCTTGTTATAGACGACCAAGGTGCGCTCATCTTCCTTTGGAATATGACCGAGTTCGGTACTGTCCACCAGATAGACTACCAGGTCGGCCTGGCCGATGAGCCGCTCGGTCCTTCTGATACCTTCGCTTTCAATGGCATCGTCACTTTCTCGCAATCCTGCGGTATCATAAAGCCGAATCGGAATACCTTGGACATCCAAATCTGCTTCAATGTAGTCGCGTGTCGTTCCCCGTACCGGGCTAACAATGGAACGCTCCTGCTTGAGCAGGAGGTTGAACAACGAGCTCTTGCCTGCATTGGTGGAGCCTGCGAGCACAATGCGAGCTCCCATCCTGTACAATCGGCCGATTTGGTAGGTTGTACTGAGATCCTTGACCTGTTTGATAAGGTCAACCAAGCCAGAACGAGGGAAAACAAATTCATCCAACTCATCCTCAGCATAGTCGAGCTGGACTTCCACCGCTGCGACAATGCCAAGCAGCTGCTCTTTCATTGCAGCTATCCGTCCACGGAGGCTTCCTTCCAGCCGGCCCAAGGCCAAGGAACGTGAAATCTGGCTTTGGCTGGAGACCAACTCACCGACGGCTTCGGCCTGGGTCAGGTCAAGTCTGCCATGCAGGAAGGCTCGGAACGTGAATTCACCGCCCTCTGCGCTGCGCATGCCCAGGTGGTTGAAAAGGGCGAGAATTTCCTTGATCACTGCAAGCGAGCCATGACACGAAAATTCCACGGACTCTTCTTTTGTGTATCCGTGTCCGTCTGTATATACAGCAGCAACGACTTCATCAATGGCAGAACCATTCCCATCGCGGAGGTAGCCATGCACCAAGGTTGCATTTGCCGCCTCAATCAAGGCTTTAGGCCGTGAAAACCGGGTACTAAGCAGGTTTCTGCACCCCTGGCCACTGACCCTGACCACCGCAAGGGCACTCTGCGCCCAGGCGGTTGCAAGGGCATAGATGATGTCATCAGTAACATATCCTTTCATAAGCGCGATTATACCGTAGCGATAGCGATACTTGCAACACAGGAGGCGGTTTGGCTATGATTCGGCCATGAAAGCAGCAGCAAAATTCCGCAGTATCCTCTACCGAAATATCCGATCCTTTTTCGATGAACGCGACTACACCGAGGTCGACACCCCGATTTTAAGCACCACCCTCATTCCCGAGTCCACTATCGAAAACTTTTCTACGCGTTTCCAAAATCCGTTTCTCCCCTCCACCGAGTTGTATCTGGTTCCCTCACCGGAAATTTTCATGAAACAACTTATCGCCCGAGGCTTGGGCAGTGTGTATCAGATCGGCCACTGTTTCCGCAACAGCGAGCAGCTGGGACATATCCATAATCCTGAGTTCTCCATGCTTGAGTATTATACGGTGGGAGCCGATGAGGAAGAATCAATTCGTATCACCGAAGAGTTGTTCGCTTCCCTGCTTCCCAAAGACAGTCCAAAATACCTACGCCCACCGTTTGCCAGGCTCAGCGTCGCCGAGGCGATGCAGCAGTATGCCGGCGTCGACCTTGACAAACACCAAAAACAAGCCACACTTGCCCAAGAAGCAAAAAGGCTGGGACTGACCCTGCCAGATGAACCTGAAAGTTGGGAGGAAACCTTCAACCGAATTTTCTTAACCTTCGTCGAACCCAACCTTCCACAAGAAAGCCCTTTGGTACTTGAACGCTATCCCAAACAGATTGAGTGCCTGGCCAAGCAGGATGGTGCCTACAGGCGGCGCTGGGAGTTGTATGTAAAGGGAGTGGAAGTTGCAAACTGTTATGATGAGGACCGGGACCAGGCAACAATCCAAGCATACTACCGTGATGAGTATGCACGCCTTGTCCAAAAGCGGGAAGAAAGCGGCACGGTGATTCCTGATGTAGACCCTTCCTTGGCCTCAGTTTTCTCTGCCATGCCCCCTTGTTCGGGCGTTGCCATGGGACTTGACCGGCTGCAGATGCTGCTCATGGGAAAAAGCGACCTTGAGGGGGTGATTCTTTTTCCCCTTTCTGGTATGCTGACCAGT
>Ga0172378_10002330_pt1 | contig 17758 bp, 18 predicted proteins | sample GrowelOW332metaG_FD_119755 | JGI IMG/M metagenome (GOLD analysis project Ga0172378, IMG submission 119755) | Groundwater microbial communities from an aquifer near a municipal landfill in Southern Ontario, Canada - Pumphouse #3_1 metaG | ecosystem: Environmental > Aquatic > Deep subsurface >... | reverse complement strand
GGCTCCAGAAGGGCGTTTTAGGGCAAAATCGACCAAATTTTCCACTTTTATTTGATAATTCCCACTGCCGGGCGCTTGACACATCTCAGCATTGACCAGGGTCGGATTGTTCAATGGTCTTTAGTAAGGGATTGTCCCACCGGATCCGGTAAAATGTGTTGACAGATTAGAGCGATTCATTGCTATATCACTTTATTGAAAAAAATACTTATAAGGAGTACAACCATGCCAAGAATGACGGTTGATCCAACCTACTGCAAAGGCTGTGGCTTGTGCATTGTGTCATGTCCGAAAAAGATAATTCGTTTTTCGGAAAACATCAATGCCAAAGGCTATCACTATGCAGAGTGTTTTGAGCAAGATAAGTGCATCGGCTGCAAGATGTGCTATGTAACCTGCCCGGATGTGGCAATAACGGTTGAGAAGTGAGGAAAGAATGGCGAAGATCTTGATGAAAGGAAACGAAGCTGTAGCAGAAGCTGCTATCCGCAGTGGTTGCAGATTGTATTTTGCCTACCCCATCACTCCTCAGAGTGAATTGATCGAGTATATGGCCCGTATGATGCCAAAAGTAAAAGGTACTTTTTTGCAGGCTGAGAGCGAAGTAGCTGCTATCAACATGGTCTATGGCGCTGCCGGTTGCGGGAAACGGGTGATGACCTCATCATCTTCTCCCGGTATCTCATTGAAAATGGAGGGAATCTCCTATATCGCCGGGGCACAGTTGCCCTGCGTGATCGTGAACGTACAACGCGGTGGTCCCGGTCTGGGTGATATCCAACCTGCTCAGGGAGATTACTATCAGGCTACAAAAGGCGGTGGTCATGGCGATTATCGTCTCATCGTACTGGCTCCCAGTTCCGTACAGGAATTTGCCGATATGGCTTCCGAAGCTTTTGACCTTGCAGATAAATACCGCAATCCCGTGATGATCCTTGCCGACGGTATGCTTGGTCAGATGATGGAACCGGTAGAATTTAAAGAACCCAGAAGCGACGAAGAAATAGCCGAGATGTGGCGCAAGCACGATTCCTGGTGCATTTGCCCCAATGATGATGGAGACAAAAAACACCATCACGAAATCAACTCGCTGGAGATCGACCCACAGGTCTTGGAACAACACGTGAATAATCTCTATAAGAAATATGCCGAGATAGAGAAAAACGAGATTAAATACGAGGAATTCAATGTCTCTGATGACAATGAAATCCTCTGCGTGGCTTGGGGAACAGCGTCCCGGGTGGTAAAATCTGCCATTAATGAAGTGAAAGCACAAGGCAAGAGTGTGGGGATGATCCGTCCCATAAACGTTTGGCCTTTCCCTTATGAAGCCATAGCCAAGGCTATTGGACCTAAAGTGAAGAAAGTATATGTCTTTGAGCTAAATACCGGACAGATGCTGGACGATGTCAAGATTGCCGTGAATGGCAAAGTACCAGTTGATTTTTGGGGAAAGGTAGGCGGCATAGTTTTTACCCCTGCCGAAATCAAAACCAAGCTTGAAGAGTGCTTCTAAGGAGTGTAACGTGGAAAAAATAGCATACAGACCCGCTACCCTGACCGATGTTCCTTTTACCTATTGTCCCGGTTGCTTACATGGTGTAGCCCATCGGCTCATCGCTGAAGCCATCGACGAACAGGGTTTGATAAATAAAATGACCGGAGTGGCCCCTGTGGGTTGTTCCGTGTTTGCATACAAGTTCTTCAATTTCGATATGGCAGAAGCAGCGCATGGCAGAGCTCCAGCTGTAGCTACCGGCATTAAGCGTGCCCGCCCTGATATGCATGTGTTTACCTATCAAGGCGATGGAGATCTTGCTGCCATCGGAACAGCAGAAATCGTACATTCTGCAAATCGTGGAGAACACATCTCTGTATTCTTCGTTAATAATGCCATTTACGGAATGACCGGCGGCCAGATGGCTCCGACTACATTACCCGATATGAAGACTACCACCAGTCCCTACGGACGCAATACCGACGACATTGGCTTTCCCATCAGAGTGTGTGAGCTCCTGAATAGCCTGGTGGCGCCATATTATATCGAGCGGGTATCCTTGTTGAGTCCTGCCGATATCATCAAAGCCAAAAAAGCAGTGTCCAAAGCCATTCAATACAATAAGGAAGGCCGCGGATTCACCTTTGTGGAATTCATCTCCACCTGCCCTACAAACTGGGGTTTCGATCCCAACAAATCCCGGGAATGGGCCAAAGAAAATATGCTGCCATTCTTCAAACCGGGCTGTTTTAGAGATAAAGGAGCGGAATAATGACTACAGAATTGATCTGCGCAGGATTCGGCGGACAAGGCGTACTAACCATCGGCAAGTTCTTGGCTAAAGCCGGAATGAAAGAAGGGAAAAACGTGTCCTGGCTACCTTCTTACGGACCTGAAATGCGTGGTGGTACAGCGAATGTATCCACCGTGGTTTCGGATGAACCTATCGCATCGCCAATAGTAAGTTTTCCGGATATCCTGGTGGCGTTGAACCAACCTTCCATAGATAAGTTTGCTCCTTCATTACGTCCCGGTGGAGTGCTGATCTATAATAGCAATATGTGCCCTCATGGATGTAAACGCGAAGATATCACAAAGATCTCTGCACCAATGGTTGATATCGCCAATGAGATCGGAAACCAAATGGTGATGAATATGCTGGCAATCGGAATAATCATCGGCAAAACTGGGATCATCAGATATGAAACCATGGAAGATGATCTTACGGGGTTTATGAAGGCCAAAAATCCGGAACTGCTTGAATTGAATCTGAAAGCCATCAAGCGTGGAATTGAGATCGGTAAAGCTTGATCCGATACAAGCATGATAAGTTCGAATACAGGGGGTGGCTTTTCGCCCCCTGTATCGCATTAAAGGAGATATTATGACACGCAATCTGGTAACTATAGCTGTATTTACAGATGTTTTTGAAGCAGAAGTGGCAAAATCATTTTTGGAGGAAGCGGGCTTCGAAGTATTCCTGCAAAACGAACGTTTTCAAAGCATGTATTCTTCAATTGCCGGAGATTTGTACACAATCGAATTACAGGTTTATGCTGAGTTTGAAGAGGAAGCATCCGGATTGCTGAATGATCAGGGAGACAGTTATCTTAGTTCGGCAATTTTGCAGGAAGAAGGAGCCCTCTTGGAGGGGCATTTTCTCTTGACCAGCGGGAATCATAGCAACCGCTACATCGAGAAAATCCGCATCTTACAAAATCCCCAGGCTACTCATATGCTGTGTGAGAAACTGGCCCAGCGTCTGGCGGTGTATAACTTCGACACGGTAATCGGTCCTGCCTATGGCGCAATTGTATTGGCCTTCGAGGTAGCTCGCATCCTTGAGAAGAAATTTGCTTTTACTCAACGCAAAGATGAGCAGATGGTGTTTCGAAGCGGATTTGATCTTTCAGACACCAAGAAGGCTGTGGTGATAGAAGATATTGTGTCTACTGGAGGCAGTGTATCCGAAGTACTCAATTGCGTCAGGGATAAGGGTATAGAAGTGGTGGCAATCGGTTTATTGGTGGATCGCAGCGGAGGTAAACTGGATTTTGGCTTGCCGCTGGAAAGTCTACTAAGCTTGGATGTACCGCTCTTCAAACCTGAAGACTGCGATCTATGTAAGTTAGGTGTTCCTCTGGTAAAACCCGGGAGCAGCGACAAAGGCAAATGAAGCTTAGGCTGTATGTAGAAAAGTCATCCCAGGCAGAAGCTCTGCGATTCGCTCAGCTAAAGGAACATAACCGTTGGAAGTGTCTGGAGAAGGGATGCGCTATTCCCCTGTATGATGACGGGATAATGGATGTTGCCCTAAGTTTTGGGCTTGCAGAATCACTGTGGGGAGATATCCCACAACTGCATATATGCAGGCAATTCGCTCTGGTCTATCTGCCTGGCAAACCTTCCCTGGGGCTAGTAAACTTACTGAGAGGTTTGTCTCTTTATGCCTTTGATGGCGAGGAGATTAGGAATGCATTACCCGCTTCAATACAGCCCAAACGGATTGCATGGCTTCAAGAGTTTTACGCAGAACGTAACAATTCCAAAGCATTGGTATCTAGCAGGAAAGATCTCATCAGAACCATCCTGGCGGGATCTCCGCTGTCTTTCACTCATTTCATGTTTCATGAAAGTGCTGTGCGGATGTGCCTGGGAGCGGAGCTATGGGCTTACCGTGGGGATGCCTTGCGCGGAACTTTGGCGGTTGCAGAAGATATCTGCGAAAAGCTGGAGGTGGGAGAGAGATTGTCCCTATTCTTTGTTCAAAGCTGCATGATGGCTTCCGGGGCTGGTTCCTACGGTTTCTTTGCTGATCGTTACGACAGATACATGGCTCATGTGGATTACGATAAATGGTTTGAACTCCTAAAAGATTGGCAACGGACATACAGCGGTGGCGTGTGTAAAAGAGTCCTGGAATTGGCCTGTGGAACGGCAGCCGTTGCCTCACGGTTTGTGCGTGAAGGCGCTGAAGTATATGCCTGTGATCTCTCTGCGCAAATGTTGGAAAATGCCGCAAAGCGTCCCATACCACCCCATCTGTATCAGGCATCGCTGATAGACCCAATTCCGCACAAAGATTTTGATCTTATCATTTGTATATTTGACAGCATAAACTACCTGGTGCATCCATCGGAAGTAAGGCAGTGCTTGGTGGAAGTAAAGCAAGCTCTAGCACAAAACGGCTTATTTATCTTTGATATCTCCACTTTACTAAACAGCATGGAAAACTTTAGTGACGAGTGCAGTCTCACCCGGGAGCGGGATGGAATTATGGTCCACGAGGCATATTATGAACCGGGAAAGCGCCACCAGGTATCCCGACTGGAACTCTTTCAAGAGTGGGGGGCAGGCTATATCCATCGCAGCGAAAAGCACAGCCAAAGAGTGTATCTCGCAAGGGAAATACTGGATCTGATCGCAGATGCAGGTTTGGTATTGAGGGCAATTCACTCCCCGGAAAGCAAGGCAAATCTCTATCCTAAAAAAATGCAGGGGATAGATCACAGAAATTACCGTCTATTCTTCATCGTCAGCAAATGAGCGTACTCTTTCAAAACGATGCTAGATTGATGCAAGAGAATCAATTGAGTGTGATGGCCGGCTTGGATGAAGCTGGACGTGGAGCATTGGCAGGTCCTGTTGTAGTTGCAGCGGTAGTATTAAATTACGATGTAGTTTTGCCCGGGTTGAATGATTCCAAATTGCTGTCTGCAAAGCGTAGAACCATACTATATAACCAGATCAGGGACTCTGCTCTTGCTTTTGCTATTGTGGAGATTCCTCCTGTTACAATCGACGAAATCAATATCCTGAGGGCTACTTTACTGGGCTTTCAAAGAGCATTTAGCGAATTGAAGGGCTTTGCTCCGTATGCATTGGTAGACGGACGTGATCTGCCCGATGGAATACCGGGTAAAGCACTGGTCAAGGGGGATTCGCATCATGCCTGCATAGCTGCTGCGTCGATTCTGGCAAAAGTGCATCGGGACAGCTTGATGGACGGGCTGGATCTGCAATACCCAGAGTATGGATTCAGGTCAAACAAGGGTTATGGAACTGCTGCTCATTACCTGGTGTTGGCTTCGTTTGGCCCTTGTGAATGGCACCGTAAGTCCTTCAGGTTGAACTAAGCGGAAGGTAACTGGAGCTTATCCGTTTGCTTTTACAAGCCTTTGTTTTGCTGTTTGCACTCCGAACACAAATGCCAGCTGCACCAGCGATGATAGATATCCAATAAACCCTGCTGAAAGATGGCTTTACTTTTTACTGGCTTTATCTGCGATGGGCCGAGATAGCGCTCCATAAAACGGGTTACGAAATTCGCCTGTAAGCCGGGAAAGCAGCGATAAGCTTCAATCACTTTGGCAGTATTGCCCGACATCTTGCGCTGCCAGAGACAAAGAACAGGCAGGTAGATGTTCAGATAGATGTTGTTTTGCACGGATTTTCCCAGTATAATCCTATCTTCCGAATAGGCCAGGGATTGTTCTTGCCAGATTGCCGTAAATGCATTGTAGAGGTCTTCTTCACTGTCTGCTCGCTGTATGAAGTGCCGAAGCAGACCTCCTTGCAGGGCGCTGTGGATAAACGGGGCAATGTATAACAAGCGTTTGATGGGATGGTTTTGGGGCCTGATGCGAAAGAGCTGCCAATCGATATCGAGACGGATGGCAGTATAGGGTTGCCTTTCCCACGTGGCCACGAGCTTTTCTCTTTGGTTGGGATTCAGGATGGTACTATCTCTTTGCAACAAACCCGAGCTTCCCAGATAGATGGCGCATAATTCTTCAGCGCTCATTCCTTCTGATAAGTACCTGGTTAAAACTGCCCAGGGCAGGCTTTGGGCGATTTGCATGGTATTCAATTTATTCTTGTCGTAGCCCAGAGCTTCAAAGATGCCTTCATAGAATATCTGATCAAAACTACTAAGAGATAATGCGGTATTGAAGCGCTTTATCTTGCCTTCAAAGCGCCGGATTCCTGCACTGTAGAGTATGGCTGTGAGGCGATCCTTGTCCACTGCGGAAAGGAGGTCACAATATACTGCGGGAGCGTCAGATATCTCATGGTTTTGGTTCAGTTTTACGATGTCTTCGCTTAGCTGATGTTCCAATTCCAGAATGTCCACTGCACGCCCATCCTCCAGAATCGTAATCTCATAAGGGGAATTGTGTTTGAATACGACATGCAAGATCACTTTGTTGTAATAGACATCTTCATGGTGGTTATGTGCCTGCCAATCAGTGGTTTTCATGTGAATTTCGATGTCGCCGCGTACCTGTATCCCGTCTGCCTCGATGATGGCGTTCTTGAAATCCGGACCGCGTCCGGTATTGAATTGCCCTTGATACAATACGCGTAGATTCTTTCCGTTGATGCACTGTAAATCCGGGAGCAGGTGACCTTCATCCCAGATGTGATACAAGAATCTCTCTTCCATTACTCCTGGGCATCCTCAGGAAGGTGAATGTACTGCATCAGAAATAACGTTCCAAGAAACGCATGCGTTCCCGGGCTGAGGCTGAATTGGCATAGGTGTGGGGAGTATATTTGATGGGGTTGCTGAGTATGGAGATCAGGCGCATGGATTGCGTTCGGTTCAATCGGGCAGCACTTTTGCCATAATAAGCGCGTGCAGCAGTCTCTATGCCATATACTCCTTTTCCCCACTCCACATAGTTGAAATACAGCTCCAGCATGCGTTTCTTGCTCATGGTTATTTCCATGATGATGGTAACCTGTACTTCCAGGTATTTACGGAAATAGTTACGATCTGTGGTCAGGAAGATTGAACGCGCTAGTTGATTGCTGAGGGTGGAGGCTCCGAAACGGATTTTTCCGGCTTTCTTATTGCGCTGATACGCTTCTTTCACCATTTTCCATTCGAAACCGAAATGCTTGTAGAAATTACCGTCTTCCAGCCCGATCAGCATGTCCTGAGTGCGTTGAGGTATCTTTTCCAGCTTGATGTACTCCCGTCTGTAGATTGGATGTCCCCGTATGATATACCGTTGAATCATCAGTGGGGTTATGGGAGGATTTACGAAGTTGTACAACAGCGACAAGGCGGCGACAATGCCCCAGAACCATAAGTGGGCAATAAGTATAAAACGAAGTACCTTGCGGAAGATACTTCGTTTTTTCTTTCTTTTTGATTTAGCCATTCATGCCCTCAAAAGGCTTTCTTAGCTCTCCTGTTTATTTACGAAAGCTGCTAAACGAGCCTTGCGACGGCTGGCGGTACGCTTGTGGATCACACCTTTTTTGGCGGCTTTATCCAGCTGGGCATAAAGCTTGTTTAGTTGGTCAGTACGGTTTTCGGGGTTCATGTGGATCTCTTTAGAAAGGGTTTTAATGGTGCGTTTTACATAGTTGTTCCGGGCAGCTCTTTTTTTGTCTGTTCCCATGCGCTTCAGGGGAGATTTGTGTTGTGGCATTGATTCCTCTTATGTATTAGTTAGTATTTCTTACCACAATGTTTAAGGCCGTGTTTATGTCAATAAGTATTTAGCTAGTTAATGCCATGAACAGCTTATTTAGCTGCATATCAATGCTATAGGAATCAATATTGTTCTTTCTTCGGATTCCAGCTTCCATCTCGTCCACCCAATTGGCAGCCTCTTTAATCTCACTATAAGAATATACCTTAGCATTGTCTATTGTTATCAGTATGCGGGCAGCGGCACTTGATTCCGGTGAGAAGCATAGAATGGGACTTCCGGAAGCGATGTATTCGAAGAGCTTGGTGGTCAGCATTCCCTGGTTGCCCTCGTAGTCATTTACCAGTAGTAAAAGCAGTTCGGATTCTACCATCTCCCTCAAGGCCTCTCTGTGGTTCATAAACTCTTTGTTAACTATAGCTTTTGAACAGCTTTTACTTAGGTCTAACCTCTCCATTTCATTCAGACGGGTGCCGATCAGACTGAGTTGGAAATCACGGTGGATGCTTCGACATAACTTAGCGAAGACATTGGGATCCTGCCCGGCGGTTAACTGCCCAATATACTTGATCCTGAAAGTGTCTGATGCCTGATATTCCAGCCCCTCAAAGTCACGGGGATCATAACCGTTTAAGATCACTTCTTTATTACCTGCAGGGAGCGCATCGGCGATCGCATCCGATACGATCACAGCTTTATCCGCTGTCGCAATCACCTTTGCTTCGAGATATTTATGCATTTTTACAGAGAGATGGCAAGGAGGATTCAGCTTCATATAGTGGATTTCACTCCAGGGATCTCTAAAATCTGCCAGCCAGCGGATGCTCAGACGCTTGCGCAATTTCAAACCGATCAAATGACTGCTGTGAGGCGGGCCGGTGGTGATCAGTGTGTCGTAGGGACGACTCTTCAGCTCTTTCCATGCTGCCTTGTATGCCGCTGGATTCCAAAACACGCGAAGATCAGGGATGATAAGGTTCAGTCTCAAATGAACCATGAAGCGGGTCAGGATATCCGCTTTTTGGGGTAATCTGCCGTAGGGAACGCTTTTATCCTTGCCAAACAGCACTTTCCAGCTCTTTTGAAGCGAGGGTGCTTTTACACGAATTACTCTTACTGAATCCGGGATCTTGGCACACAGCGCTTCATCGACAAATGGGTAGTCACCTTCTTTGGAACACAATACAGTAACATCGTAACCTTTTTCCACAAGACGGGGCACAAATCGGATCCAACGTTGCACTGGAGCTCCGCCACAAGGCGGAAAGTAATAGCTTATCAATAGAATACGCATCAGGCAAAGATCAGTTTTACTAGTTCAGACCAAGTATTCTTCTCTTTGAAACGTCGGATTCCTTCCTGCATCGGCGCTTTCATGTCTTTGCTGTAGAAGCTGATGATTGCAGCAGCCAGAGAAGAAGGATTCCCCGGTGGTACCAGTAAACCGGTAAGTCCATGCTCCACATATTCACTTAGTCCGCCGACATCAGAGGCCACTACAGGAGTGTCATAGCTGTATGCTGTTGCTATCACACCGCTCTGAGTGGCACTCTTGTATGGCAGTATACAGAGATCGGATTGGCGGAAAAAGGTGGCGACCTCTTTATCGCTGATATAGCGGAAATGCGTTTCAACGTTTGCAGACAAGTCCAATAGTTTGATCTTTTCCTCATAAGCTGCCTTGTCTTTATACACTGTTCCGGCAATCACCAGGCGAATATCAGGAATGGCTACCCGGATGATCGGCATGGCTTCCAAAAGCACATCTAGTCCTTTGTAGCTTTTGATCATGCCAAAGAATAGTATGCTGGGCAGTACGTTCACTTTTTCTGTGATACCGCTGTAAGTATCGTAGATGGGATGGAAGCCTAGTTTGGCTTTGCGGACTATCTGGCTGGGCAGATTGCGCTTCAAATCCAAGAGACAGGATTTGCTTAAAACCACGATCTCATCAGCTTTGGAGAATACATAACGCAGTAAGGAACGGGACGCTATCCAGTCTTCATGGGGAGTAATGTTGTGAGCCAAGATCACTTTACCGCCATGATTAAGCTTACCCAGGATGTACCCATAAGCCGGAGCAAAGAATGGCAGCCACCATGAAACAATAGTGAGGTCTGGTTTATATGTATTGATGGCTTTCGCTGTCTTATCCCATGTGTGGGGTAGATATGGGATCAGGATGCGCTGATTCGGATGAGTGGTGCTGGTGTCATCCTCTTGTTTTCCTGCCGGGAATAGAAGCTGCGGATACTGTTTACGGAAGTTAAAGAAGCATACATCATGCCCTTGTCGGGACATCTCATTGGCAAAATGGCTGGCGAAAAGCGATATGCCGCCTCGATATGGCGGTGCAGGTCCCAAAAAAGCTATCTTCATAATTACTCCTGATTCTGGGACTGGGAGAAGAATCTTCTCACCAAGTCCGGATCGTCGTATTTACCAAATAGTGCCATCAATTTCAGACGTACTTTCACCCCTTTTAAATCTCCGGCAAGAATGGCACCAAGATCGCGAAGGTGTTTTCCTCCACCGTTGTAGCCGTATTCCGGTAACACTCTGCCTGTATGAGTGCGTGATGTAATTACCACCAGTATGTTCTTCTCAATTGCGCGCTTTATGTGGGGCAGGATCTCTTCAGGGAGGTTTCCGCGGCCAAAGGCTTCAATCACGATGGCGCGAACTCCGCTGTCGATACTGCAGTCTATGTACCTGCCATCCATGCCGCATACGGCCTTAATGAGGTCAACGCGAGTGTCCAATACTTCAGTCCAAACGTTTTCCCGATACAAGCTATCGCGATGATAGACAATGCAATCCGGATCAACAATGCCCAATGGACCCAATCCGGGACTGGTGAATGCATCTACTTTCCCGGAATCAGATTTTACCACATCACGTGCGGTGTGTATCTCATCGTTCATCACTACAAATACGCCCTTATCAGAGCTTTCATGATGGCTTGCCACTCGCACGCTACCGATGATATTGCGGGGACCGTCCAAGCCCAGATCGCTTCCGCTGCGCATGGCAGCAGTGAAGATTACCGGTTTGCGCGTGGTAAGCACCAAATCCGCCATAAACGCACTTTCCTCGAGGGTATCTGTACCATGTGTAACTACGATGCCATCGTATCCCAAAATCTTTGTATCAATTAGCTTTGCAAGCCCAAACATCATTTTTGGTGTCATATATGGGCTGGGAACGTTCAAGTAATCCATTACTTCCACATTTGCCACACCCGTGAGTTGTGGGAACTGAGTTATAAAATCGGCCAATTCAGAAGTGGGTACCACACCCAGATTGCCTACATTCTTCATCGAGATGGTACCTCCGGTCATGATGAGCAGGATATTCTTCATTATATCACCTTATATGGGATTGGATCTTTGGTATTGGCCTTGGCAAAGGCTTTGAGGCGCAACAGGCAGCTGGGACACTCTCCGCAGGCCTCATAGTTGGCAAAATAGCAGCTCCAGGATAGCTCGAAGGGGGCGTTCAGTGATATGCCCAGTTTCACGATTTCAGATTTGCTAAGATGAAGCACCGGAGTAAGGATGCCAATGTTTGCAGCCAGAGTGCCTTGTTTGATCAGTTCGGTCATGGCCGTAAAAAAACTCTGCCGGCAATCTGGATATCCGGAGCTATCTTCTTCCACTGCACCTATGTAGATGTGCTGGGCTTGGATTACTTCTGCCCAGGCTACTGCCGCACACAGCATAGTGGCATTGCGAAAGGGCACGTAGGTATTGGGCACACTGTCATCAACATTCAGCTTCAGCTCTTTATCTGTAAGAGCAGAACCACCGATGTCCGCCAGCCAGCGGTAATCCACAATGCGCGCTTCCCTGGCTTTGTAATGGTTTGCAATTTGCTGAAAGCACCATTTCTCTTTCACTTCGGTTCTTTGCCCGTAGGAAAAATGCAAAAGATGCAATTCATCACACTCCTGCGCGGCAATAGCCGTCGTAACCAGAGAATCCATCCCTCCGCTCAGTAATACTGTAGCTCGTTTCATCCTCGATCCCGAAATTATTCTTTTAACAAGGATATAGCATATGCCTTTTATGTCAAGAACAAAGCCGTGATTGTGCTTGACGAATTTACCCAGTCTCAGATATTGCTCACCATAGCTTTTTATTCGAGGTTAATATGAGATACGATGTAATTATAATCGGTGCTGGCCCGGCAGGGCTTAGCGCTGCCATTTACAGTGCCCGGGGTGGATTGAAAACAGCGGTATTCGAGAAAGCCATAGTCGGTGGACAGATCAATGTAACCGAAGAAGTGGAAAACTATCCCGGATTTGAAGAAGCCCTTTCGGGTTTTGAACTCACTGCAAAGATGCAAGCTCAAGCTGAACGTTTTGGCGCTACTTTCATTGAAGAAGAGATTATTGCAATGGGCATGGAAGGCCTGTGCAAAGTGATTGAAACCGAGAGCGGTAAGTATCGTGCCAAAAGCGTTATCATCTGCACCGGAGCGCATCCCCGTCGCTTGAACGTGCCGGGGGAAGAACGGCTTACCGGACGTGGCGTATCTTATTGTGCTACATGCGATGGCGCTTTATATCGTGATAAAGTGGTTGCAGTAGTTGGCGGAGGTGACAGCGCTATAGAGGAAGGAATCTTTCTTAGCCGCTTTGCGAGTAAGGTGATTGTGATTCATCGCCGTGATGAACTGCGCGCACAGAAGATTATTCAAGACCGGGCTTTCAAAAACCCAAAGATGGAATTTATCTGGGATACCGTTGTTCAAGAAATCCGTGGTGAAGATAAAGTAAGCAAGCTGGAATTGGTTAACCGTAAAACCAAGGAAATCAGCATGTTGCCAGTGGATGGAGTATTTATCTATGTAGGCATCCTGCCCAACAACGAGCTCCTGGAATCCCGCATTGAGCTTGATAGCGCCGGATTTGTTCTTACAGATGATCACATGCACACCAATATTCCCGGAGTATATGCTGCTGGAGACATCCGGCATACGGTTCTCAGACAGGTGGTTACAGCCACTTCTGATGGCGCTGTTGCCGCTTGGAGCGCAGAGAAATGGATCATCGAAAACTATGATGCCATTGAGGTGGGAAGTGCACAGTAGCAAAGAAATCCGTAGTCAGTTTATTGACTTTTTTCGGGAACGTGGACATAGCTTTGTACATTCCTCACCGGTAATTCCTCAGAACGACCATACTTTGCTCTTTGCCAATGCCGGCATGAACCAGTTTAAAAACATCTTTCTGGGCAATAAAGAACCGGAATTGAGCCGCGTAGTGAACTCCCAGAAATGCATTCGCGCCGGCGGAAAGCACAACGACCTGGAAGAAGTAGGCAAAGACGGCTATCATCACACTTTCTTTGAAATGCTGGGCAATTGGAGTTTTGGGGATTATTACAAAAAAGAGGCTATCATCTGGGCTTGGGAATTGCTTACAGATACTTGGGGTCTGAACAAAGAACTCTTGTATGCTACTGTCCATGACAGCGATAAAGAGGCATTTAATCTGTGGCGGGAGCATACCGATATCGATCCATCTCACATATCGTATCATGGCGATAAGGACAACTTTTGGGAAATGGGCGATACAGGCCCATGCGGACCTTGTTCCGAAATCCATATCGATCGTGGTATTGAACATTGCAATAAACAGGGAGTTCCAGGTCATGAATGTACCGTGAATGGCGATTGCGATCGCTATATCGAACTCTGGAATCTGGTTTTTATCCAGTACAACCGGGAGGAAGACCGTTCCTTGAGCCCTTTGAAACACCGCTTTGTGGATACCGGAGCGGGATTGGAACGCATCACTCAGGTCTTGCAAGGAAAGAACACAAACTACGAGACAGACCTCTTTATGCCTATTATCCAGCGCATTGCGGATCTCAGCGGAACACCCTACACTCCTGCAGAAGGCATGAGCCACAGGGTTATTGCGGATCACATCCGATGCCTCTGTTTTGCCCTCGCTGATGGTGGTTTCCCCTCAAATGAAGGACGCGGCTATGTACTGCGCAGGATATTGCGTCGTGCCGCCCGTCATGGCAGGTTGCTGGGCTTTGCCGAGCCTTTTCTTTTCAATCTCGTGGATGTCGTTGTGGAAATTATGGGCCACCATTTCTCCGAGCTTGCCGGCAAAGAGGCTTACATCAAAATGGTGATCAAAGCTGAAGAAGAGAGATTCAATAGGACCCTGGATACGGGGCTGCAAAAGTTCGATGAGATCTGCGCTCACATGGACGGCAATCTGATCGGAAGCAAAGATGCCTTCATGCTGTACGACACCTACGGGTTTCCCTTGGATCTTACCATGATGTTGGCAGCAGAAAAAGGCTTCAAAATTGACCATCGCGGCTTTGAAGAAGAGATGGAAGCCCAACGTGAAAGAGCGCGTAAAGCCTCCAAATTCGGAGTTGGGAAGGATGATGATGAATGGATTGAACTGCGTCCTGCTTTACCTACTCTGTTCACGGGTTATGACAAGCACACAGACACATGTTATATCCAGCGCTACAGCGTTGATAACGAGCAAGTAATAGCCTTGCAGCTTTCGCAAACTCCCTTTTATGCGGAGAGCGGGGGACAGGTGGCGGATACCGGCAGGATATATAACGACGAGTGCGAATTGATCGTACATGATGTCCAGAAAATTGATGATGCCTTTATTCACTACGCCACCCTAAAAAGCGGCTCCATCTCAACGCAAATGCTTACTGCCGAGATCGATAGTTCCCGTCGTGGAGATATAGCCCGCAATCATAGCACTACGCACCTGTTGCACAAAGCCTTGCGTTCTGTATTAGGCGACCATGTGCAGCAGAAGGGATCGCTGGTGCATCCGGATTATCTCCGTTTTGATTTTACCCATTTTCAAGCGCTTTCCCGCTCTCAAGCTGAGACCGTGGAGGCAATCGTTAACAAGGCGATACGGGACAATATGCCCATCAGCACCAGCATCCAAAGTATAGATGATGCCAAAGCTGCAGGAGCTACTGCGCTGTTTGGCGAAAAGTACAGCGACGAAGTCCGCGTGATCAGTATTGACGATTACTCAAAGGAATTGTGCGGTGGCACTCATACCTCAGCTACGGGCGATATCGGCATCTTCAAGATTGTATCCGAAGGTTCCACTGCCGCGGGAATCAGGCGCATCGAAGCTGTAACCGGACGCGCGGCGCTGGATTATATCTCTCAAATGCAAACAAGCCTCCAGAGAGCTTCCGAATTGTTGTCTTGCCCGCCAAACATGATTGAGCAGAAGCTGCAAGCGCAAAAGCAACACATTAGCGACCTGGAATCCAGAATCAAACAGCTGGAAGCGGAACGTAGCCTGGGAATGATAGACGATATGTTGAAACAAGCCATCGCCTATGAAGGCTTTAAGCTTCTCATAACAGAGCTTCCCGAAGGCAGCGACCTGAAAGCGTTCTCGGAAAACCTGCGCAGTAAGCTGAGTGACGAGATTGCCGTAATATTCTGTGCCAAAGCAGATAAGCTATCCATACTTACAGTAGTAGGTAAGGATCTGTTGCCGAAATACAATGCCGGCAGGATTGTATCCGCTATTGCCGCCAAGCTGGGCGGTAAAGGCGGCGGACGTCCGGATAGCGCTCAGGCAGGCTGTAGTCATCCCGGAGAGCTGGGTCAGTTGAAACTGGAGATACCTCAGGTAATCCAAAGCACACAATGAAAATCCTGATTCTGCGCCTCAGTTCACTGGGAGACATTGTTCTTACTCAGCCCGTTGCGGCATGGTTACGAACCAGGTATCCTGAGGCTCAAATCGACTTTGTGGTAAAGGAGCAATTTGTCGAGCTCGTAACTCTGATGGGTTGCGAGCTCAATCCAATAATCTACAGAAAGAGTTTTAAAGCGCATTATGCGCTGTACAAAACCGGATACGACATAGTTCTCGATCTGCATGCAAAACTCTCCACATACCTGCTTAAAATCGCTTCCAGGGGCAAAACGATCCTTACGTATCAGAAAGCACGCTCCATTCGTGAGAGAATGGTAAAAGGCGATAAATCCCTAAAAATCGGCACTACGGTGGATCTGTATCGAACTGCTTTGCAACGTATTGATGAGCAGGCAAAGCTGGATGTACCCCGCTTGTATCCTTCCTCACATAGTCACATTCCAGACCTTCCTGTGGCAGCAAAACGCATAGCTATCTTTCCCGGCGCAGCTCACAACACAAAGCGCTATCCTGCTAATTACTATAAGGAACTAATAAAGAACAGCCCCAACGGTTTTCAATACATAATACTTGGATCACAATCAGAACAAGACCTCTGCCAGACAATAGCAGAAGATTATAAGGCAAAAAACCTCTGTGGAGAGCTCAGTTTCACCCAGCTACTGGCCCTGCTTGAGACTTGCGATTGGGTGATTAGTTCCGATAGTGGCCCGATGCACTTGGCAGCCGCTCTGCAAAGACCGCAGATTGCGATCTTTGGGGCTACTCATCCCCGCCTTGGTTTTGCTCCCCAAAACCCCCAAGCGCATGTTTTGTGCGCCGAGCTGGAATGTCAGCCTTGTTCACTGCATGGTTCAGATAGCTGTCCCTTGGGACATTTCAAGTGCATGCATGACATATCTGTAGAGAGCATTTTGAACATCATTAATCAAAATAAGGGGTCACACAACTCACAATGACCGTGTAGTGTAATGAGTTCGTCTTGCCACTATAAATCTGAAATGCTGGAGTGGTTTACTTGATCCTGACGATGAAGTCATTTTTGGGGCTGAAATCCAGATACTGCCAGTGAAATACCTTTCCCATTTCACAAGAACACAAGCTGGGAGAAGGGAAAGGCAATTCCTCCAGCTCAATCCCGGGTTCCAGAGCCAGAGTCATGTCACAGAAGGGCAGAGGCCGTCCCCAGGAATTGGCGGTCAGCAGTACATAGTGAGCAGTATTACCTCCGATCTTTTGATCGTAGCAGATTCGTAACTTTACAAAACTGCGTGATGGTAAGTCCAAGCGGAAACTGAAGCCATTTTTTCCATGCCCAATCAACTCAACCGCCATGCTATCTGAGGGATCTATCAGAGAAAGTCTAACACTCTCGGCAATACCAATTTCTGAAGTGGAGGGAATGGGAAACACAATCAACCGACTAAGGGACTCTCTATGCAGGTTACTCAGGTAGAAGTCTCCACATACGCTCCAGATCAGCGAATCCGAAGACGCATTCCGACGGAGCATAAAATCGAGCACTTCACCCTCAAAAGCGTACTGTGGCTGGGCAACCAACAAAGCCGGCAGTATGGCTAAAAGGCAAAGGATAGTACGCGGATTCATTTGAGGACGGTAATCCTGGTTCTGGCCAGATTCTTGCCTCCCTCGGTTAATGATATGAAGTAGATCCCACTACTGAGCGTGGAAAGGTCCCATACTGTTTCACCCGCTGAGGGCATCTCTTTATTGTATAGAAACCTTCCTCGCAAGTCATAAATGGACAATTTTGCCTGCTGACTAAGGGGGAGATCGGATACATACTTTAGATTGATGTTGCTTCCGGTGGCTCGGGTGAGTATGGACGGATACAGTTTTAAAACTCCTGTGGAAGGAGTCTCCACCAAATCATGCGTGCTCACTGAGCTTATAATCCCGTTTATTTGAATCGTCTCATCTGGCTCTGGGAAAAGCAACTCTTGGATCACAGTATTATGTGTCTGCGGATCTTTAACCAGCTAATCTTTCCCAGTAGCCCATGTGATTGAGAGGCAGTAAAATAGCTTAAAATACTTCTTGACAAAAACACCTCGTATATTATTGTTGCTTTATGCTTTAGGCAAGGAATAACAACGAGGT
>Ga0172378_10002329_pt1 | contig 17761 bp, 19 predicted proteins | sample GrowelOW332metaG_FD_119755 | JGI IMG/M metagenome (GOLD analysis project Ga0172378, IMG submission 119755) | Groundwater microbial communities from an aquifer near a municipal landfill in Southern Ontario, Canada - Pumphouse #3_1 metaG | ecosystem: Environmental > Aquatic > Deep subsurface >... | reverse complement strand
TTTCAGGAATGGAACTATGTTCAATGGTTAATTATTGGTGTTTATATCGCCACCAGCATTTCCATTTTCTTTATCTCAAGCAACAGTTATTTTTATTATATTGAATCTAAATTTCTACGCATTATTCGTTTCAAAAAAGTCATCAAGTATCCATATGCGGATATCTTGTGGCTTGATCAGAGCAAAGGCGAAAAAAATGGAACGATTACTTTTGTTTTAAAAACAGGAAAAGTTATCTATTTAATACCCGATGATGAAGGACTGGTGTATCGAGCCATCTTAAAAAACAGTAAAAATCTCTTATCAAAAGAAGAAATCATTCATCGTTTCCCAGGAATTAAATTATAAAATCCAATTTGTTTATTGCATAAACGAGACTGGTGTGATACGATTTTCAAGAACCAAAGGAGGCCTACGATATGTCAAGAGTATGTCCAATTACTGGTAAAGGACCATTGAGTGGTAACAATCGTTCCCATTCTTTAAGAGCATCCCGTCGTCGATGGAACTGCAATCTTCAAGTCCGTACAATCGTGGTTGACGGCCAAGAAATGCGCGTTCGTATGTCAACCCGCGCTTATCGCAGTCTCAACAAACAATACAAATCAGAATAGGTTAATTCCTTAAATAAAAAAATAGCGGTCAATAAACCGCTTTTTTTATGTTAAAAAGCAAATGTCAAAATAAAGATTAACAGTTCATTAATAAATAAGAAGAAAAAGAGAAGCCATTCAGTAAAAGCTAAAGTTAAAACATTGGGGCGAATGTACGTGATTGTTCCGTCTTCATTAACAACTTTTTTCATGCGTAAATTAAGAGAGAGTTTTGGATTAAGCAAGAGGGCTAAAGTCACAATTGTCATCACCAATGATAACCCAAAGACAATAAGAGGAATGGGTGTTGATTCGCTGAGGCTCATCAAATACTGGTTATAGACAAATGAGCCAACGCAGATAGAAGATGGCAATAAGAAAGAGAAGATGATGAACAAGATAAAAATGCTGCTGTGAACGCGAATGTAATCAAGAGGAACAAAAGTTAATACTAAGAAGAGAATAGAAGCGAGGACTCCAGAAATTAAAGCCGTGATGAAAAAGCCATTATGAAAATCTAAATCAAAGGTGCTAAAAAAGAAAGCAAAACCCAAAGTTGTTAAAATAAGAGCGGTATTACCATAAAAATTATCAGCAAAACGACTTTTATAGTTCAATTCATAAGGAAACATATTCCGCACGCTATAGGTAACTTTGTACTTATTTTTATAATGAATAAAAGAGGCGACTAAAAAGAGACCGCCAAAGAGAATTGATAAAAGAAAACTAGGAAGAGAAAATTGCATCTTACACCTTCAATTCTTCAATCGCTTTTTTAACATCTGAAGCGCCAAAAACAAAGGATCCAGCGACGAGAACATCAACGCCCATTTTTCGACATTGGCGACTTGTTTCTTCGTTGATTCCTCCATCGACTTCAATCAGAGTTTTAAGTTCATTTTCATCAATATAATTTCGCAAGCGCAAAATCTTAGCTAACGAATCAGCGATAAATGTTTGACCGCCAAAGCCAGGTTCCACTGACATAATTAAAACTAAATCAAGACTATACAAGAAGGGAAAGACGACACTAATTGGTGTTTCTGGTTTAACGGATAAGCCAGCTTTTCCTCCTGCTTTATGAATAATGTCAATGATTTCAAAAACTTCAGAATCACTTTGACACGCTTCGTAATGAAAGGTTAAATAATCAGCCCCGGCTTCCACGAACTGTTTTGCAAATTCTTTCGGGTTAGAAATCATAATATGGACATCATTGACCATGTTATGACAGGCGGCGATATCTTTTAAAACAGGCAGTCCAAAAGAAATATTTGGGACAAAATGTCCATCCATTACATCAAAGTGAAGCCAATCTGCTCCGGCTTCTTGAACGATATGAATATCGTCCGAGAGATGAGCGAAATTAGCGCTGAGAAGAGAAGGGGCAATAAGAGCTGTTTTCATTTGGAATACCTCTGCGATCGAAAAATCGCTTCATTTGAAAGAGTGACATAGCAATCATAAGCTACTGAAGAAATTATACCATCATTTAGGGCCTTTTTCACGGCGCAGCGATCTTCCGATAAATGAAGGCAATTGGAATAATAACATTTTAAATAAAGTTCCATAAAACCAGGAAAATATTGAGCGAGATCTTCTTTATATAAATCGAGATCTAAAGAGGAAAAACCGGGAGTATCAGCGATATAACCATTTTGATAGGGAAGAAGAATGACTTCTTTTGTTTTGTGTTTGCCTCTTCCAAGAGCGCGAGAGTATTCGCCGACTGCTCGTTCAAATTGTGGGTCGATAGCGTTGATGAGAGAAGATTTCCCCACACCTGTTTGACCGATTAAGCAGGTCGTATGATAACGAAACAATTTTCTAACTTCTTCAAGACCAGTCTTGTCTTTATTACTCACTACATAAACATTCACGGAGATGTCATTAAATACTTTTTTGATTTCATCGATGTATTGTTGGTTATTGTAGCAATCTGATTTAGTAAGAATTAAATGAGCTTTAAGACCATTCATATTTGCATAAGTCAAATATTTAAAAGCTAAAAGATAAGAAAAATTTGGCTCAATGAGAGACTGAACAATGAGCATTTGATCGATATTAGCTACTTGAGGTCTTTTTAATTGTGATGTGCGAGGATAGACAGCCTGAATGATAAAATTGATATCGTCAAGTTCAACGTTATCCCCCACCATAGGATGAATTTTCTCTTGGCGAAAAAAGCCACGGGCGGGTACATGATAAATTACCTCGTCACAACTGACGGAATAAATACCACAACTTAACGCGAGAATTTTGCCTTCCATCATTTAAATCCAAAAAAACGAGCAAAGAAGTTTTTCTTTTCTTTTAATAATTTGGAATTCTGATTCAATTCCACTAAATCATCATGCATATCTTGAGCGTTTTGATAGCGTTCTTTGAGACTGCGATTAGTGGCTCTCGCAATAATCTTTTCAGCTTCTTTGGAACAATTTGGTAAATATTTGCGAGGTGAAGGAACTTTTTCACGGATGTGAGCCACCACCACAGCAACAGGGTCAACATCATTAAAGGGGACGCGTCCCGTAATCAATTCAAAAAAAGTAATTCCCGCAGCGTAGATATCTGATTGAGGAGAAGCGGGATAACCACGCGAAATTTCCGGTGCTAAATAATGAACCGAACCAATAATTTCTTTAGGTTTACCTTTATTCATGGCGATATTTAATGATTCAGCAATGCCAAAATCACCGAGTTTAACGGTTCCATCGGGAAGATAAAAGATATTTTGCGGTTTGACATCACGATGGACAATATTATGTTGATGAGCATACGAAAGAGCGGAAGTTAATTGAATCATAATACTGACGGCTTCTTGAATAGGAAGACAAGAACGAAAATCTAAAACATCTTTAAGATTTTGCCCGGCCACATATTCATTAGCGATGTATGGAATGCCTTCAAAAGTCCCGTGATTATAAACTTTGACGATATTCGGATGATCTAATGAAGCGGCAATCGTCGCTTCATTTTGAAAGCGACGAAGATTGATGGGATTCTTCATCACATCCTCTCGAATTAATTTTATAGCCATTCTTTTTTTGGTAATGATATCAGAGGCTTCATAAACTTCCGCCATTCCCCCATGACCAATACGAGCGACAACGCGATATCTCTCATCAATAACAGAACCTATTTTGATCGGCATCACTTATTAGCCTCCCAAATAACCACAGCGATATTATCACTGCCTCCATTTGCATTGCTTAATGAAATTAATTCATTAACTTTTTGCTCGGTTGTATCATCACTTTTTAAAATAGTTCCAATTGCTGATTCATCGACATTGTTATATAGACCATCACTGCAAACGAGAATGTTTTCATTGCGGTAAGCAGTGATGCGAATATCGACATTGAGTGATGGAAAAATGCCTAAAGCGTTCGTTAAAACATGGCGTTTAGGGTGGGTGAGCATCTCTTCTTTCTTAATTTTACCGGTGCGATATAAATAGGCAACATAAGTCTGATCTTCGGTAATCTGAGCGATTTCATTATTATGAAGAACATAAGCGCGAGAATCACCAATTTGGGCTGAAATCATATAATTGGACATGATAAGAACCATGGTTAGGGTCGTTCCCATGCCTTCATACATAGTGTTTTTTTGTGCTTCGTTATAAATAGCGTTATTGGCTTTTTTAATGATATCCATCGCCCACTTCATCGCTAAAAAGCGTGAGAAAAAATTTTGTTTTTCTAAAAAGGCATCGCTGATCATTTTAATGGCGATAGAAGAAGCATAATCACCTTTGTTGGCTCCTCCCATCCCGTCACAAACAAGAAGAAGAATATTTCCTTTTGTGTTAGTTAAAGCATTGGCGCGATCTTCATTCGAAAGACGCACTTTGCCAATATCGGTGGCAAAAGCATAAGTTCCAGAAATGTAATTCTTTTGCTTCATAACTTATTTTCTTCCACTTTCGCTCGTAATTGTCCACAAGCGGCATCGATGTCAGAGCCAAATTCTTTGCGAATGGTGGCCGTGACACCACCTTTGGTTAAGTAATCAAGAAAGGCATGAACGCGATTGCCACTGCTTCTCTTGTAATCATAGAGATTAGTTTCATTATAAGGGATTAAATTGACATATCCCATCGTTCCTTTAATTAATTTGATTAATTGCTCAGCGCATTCTTTCGTATCATTAATATCAGCCAAAAGCAAATATTCATAGGTGACCCGTCGACCACTGAGAGCTTCATATTCCCGGATAGCGGGCATTAATTGCTCGAGAGGATAAACTTTATTTATTTTCATGAGTTGATCTCTTAATTCGTTATTCGGAGCATGGAGAGAAATAGCAAGATTAGTTTGAAGTCCTTCGCGAGCGTAACGTTTAATCCCTTCAATTATTCCACATGTGGAGACAGTGATATGACGAGCGCCAATCGCTAAACCTTTGGGGTGATTTAAAATCCGAACGAAATCTAAAACATTATCATAATTGTCAAATGGTTCGCCCGTTCCCATTATCACGACATGAGTGACATGTTGACCCTGAGCCTCATCTTGCAATATTTGATTTATAATCAAAATTTGAGCCATCATTTCATCGACTGTTAAATTTCGCTGTTTCCCTAAGCGTCCAGAAGAGCAAAAAGAACAACCCATATTGCAGCCTACTTGACTGGAAACACAGACGGCATTTCCATACGAATAACGCATGAGGACCGTTTCAACTTTCGCTCCATCAGAAAGAGAAATTAAAAGTTTGATGGTTCCATCTTGGCTCTCTTGTTTTAAATAAGTTGAGGGAAGATCAAGAGTATATTTGGCTTTTAAAACTTCGCGAAATTTCAACGAGACATCGGTCATTTCATCAAAAGAGCGAGCCTTTTTTTCATAAATCCATGTATAAAGTTGGATAGCGCGATAAGGTTTTTGACCTTCTGCGACCATCTGAGCGGTTAATTTATTGATTTCTTGTCCAAATAAATTAATCATGAGGCACCACTTCTTTCTTTAAAATAGCGAAATAAAGACTATCTTCATATTCGCTAAAAGGGAAAATTTGTTGTTCTTCAAGAAGAGAAAAACTCGGGTTACTTTCTAAGAAACGTTTAATTAAACGATGAGATTCTTTTTTGTTGATTGTCGGAATAGCATAGATAAGTTGTCCGCCTTCCTCAACCAGATCTCCACACTCGTGCAAAAGATATTCCTCGCCTTTAATGACACCATCGAGTTGTTCTTGGGTAAAATGGAGAAAATAGTCAGGCGTTGACTTGAGCAAAGCGAGTTGAGAACTGCGCGGAAAAACAAAAAAGGTATGAACAGGCTTAGAAATGCAAGTCACCACTGAAGTGGGGGCAACCTCATAATAGCAAGCGTTAACGAGATGAAAATTTTCAATCGTTTTCTTACTAGCAAAGAAAGCCTGACTATCGCCGATTACTAAGTCGAATTTGACTTTGTTATCATATTTATTGAGTAGAGAAAGAAAAGCGTTATTTGGGAAGCCAGAGTAAATGGCGATTCCTCGAATTGGATCAGTATCAGCTTTTTCAAAAACAGAATACCAACTCGGAGAAATATCGATAATTTCTCTTTTGAGAAATGCGGAATGTCTTTTGAGATTTTGTTTTTCTTTTGGCAAAACATAATTATCAAACGAACTGGCGCTCAAATCAGAATATTTATTCAATAAGCCATCTCTTTTAATCAAAGTGTTGTTGACGAGATAAAAATTAGAGGCTGGCTTGGAATTAGCTCGCAATATACGATAAGTGAGATATTCACCATAATGTTTACTCCACATCTTCACCAGCCAAAGAGGAGTGTTAAAACGATAAGAAAGAAATTGAGGGGAATCTTTAACGATATCGTTGGGGATGAGTTTCTCAACATCATTAGTTGCTTCATCGAGTTTCAAAAGAGCCGTCTTTTTATCACTGTCCTCTTTTAAAGACATGTCTTTCAAAATAAGGGCACCGTCCTCCACTGATAAAACATGAAGAAATAAACGATTGGAAAGATAAATAAAAACTAAACATCGATCATGTTCATTTAAAGATGGCAAATGCTGTTTAATGAGAAAATCAAAAATATAAAAATGGCGAAGTGAACAACCGACAAATTTAACAATTTGACTTCTTTCAACAGATGAAATATTTTCCTCTTTTAGGAAGTGGTTAACCGCCATATTAAAAGGAGTATTCTCTGTTAAAACAGAGAAAAGAATATTGGAACTCAATTGAACAATTTTATTCATTATTCGCCTGGATTAAAATCCTTAAAGATGTCGCCAGTATAAATTTGGTCATCTGAATCGCCTTCTTCAAGATCTTCATCACTCTCCAAACTTTCATCTGGTTCAGCGATGTTTTCTTCGGTGATATATCGAGGATATTTCTCATTGATTTTTTGATAGCGGTTATCTTGAGAATAATAATAGAATTCAACTGCGATATGAATAGCGACTTCACCGATTCCGTTCAGCAAGAGACTCGCCATGGTATCTTGTAAAACACTCACTTTCAGCGGAGCGTGAACATGGATGATGATGTTCCAAGAAGTCTGCTCCGTTCCGTTGTGGAAAACCATACAGTTTGGAGCGATGAAATTAACTTCATCTTCTTCCACTTCATAAAGTTTAGCCACGAGAGGGGTTAATTCTTTTGATAGATGTCCGACCACAAATTGATCAAGACCATAAAAAATAATAGTAATCATAATTTAATCCTTCGGTTTATTATAATACATCCTAATACAAATTTTTAACTAAAAATTGTATGGATCAATGTTAATTGTTAAATTGATGCTAGCTTTCTTTTGATAAATATCAATGAGCCTCTTCAATGTTAACTGAATCTTCTCATAATCGCGATATTTAATTAATACTGTTCGCAAAAAAGATAAATGGTCGCGAGGAATATAAGGTGTCGTCGGACCTAATACCGTCGCTGCTTCGCCGAGTTGCTCATTGAGAAAATCAACGACATTATAAGCTTGGGTGATCACCTGTTCTTCTTTCTTACTAGAAAGAGTGACACTAGCTAGATAGCAATAAGGTGGGTAACTCTGCAATTTGCGCATCCCCATCTCCTTAACATAGAACCCTTCATAGTCTTGACGAGCTGCATAAGTAATCGCATAATGCGAAGGATTGTAGGTTTGAATAATGGCTTCGCCAACTTTATCTTTACGCCCCGATCGACCGACGGCTTGAGTGATGAGTTGAAAAGCTCGTTCAGAACTGCGGTAAGAAGGCATGGACAGACCAATATCCGCCAAGACGATGCCAACCAAGGTAACATCAGGAAAATCATGACCTTTCGCAATCATTTGAGTACCAACTAAAATATCAGCCTCTTTACGGCGAAAAGCCTCGATAATTGAGGGGATTTTTTGACGTATCTTCGCGGAATCACTATCGAGTCTTAAAGTTTTGGCTTGAGGGAACAAACGATGAACCTCTTCTTGAATTCGCTCAGTTCCAAAACCAGTTTTCATCAGATATGGTGAGCCACATTCAGGACATGTTTCTGGCATTTTTTCCACATAATCACAATGGTGGCATTTCAACATATTGTCACTCTTGTGATAGGTTAAAGCAATTCCGCAGGTTGGACAGCGGAAGACATGACCGCAATTGCGGCAAGAAACATTGGTGGAAAAGCCTCGGCGATTAATCAACAAAATGGCTTGTTCATGTCTAGCCAATACGGAGGCCAATTTTTGACGCAAAGTAAGAGAAAAAATATAGGATTCGCGATCGATATTGTGATAATCGGTTAAATTAATAATGGTTGTCTTAGGAAGTTTTTGTTCATTAACACGTTTTCTTAAGGTCAAAAGATGATAGACTCCCTTGCTCGCTCGAGCTCGTGACTCTAAAGAGGGGGTCGCACTGCCGAGAAGAACTTTTGCTCCATGCATCTTACCTCGCATAATCGCTACTTCGCGAGCGTGATAAAAAGGCTGGCTATCTTGTTTATATGATTCGACATGTTCCTCATCGAGAATGATCAGTCCAATATTTTCTAAAGGGGCAAAGATGGCGCTACGGGCTCCGATGACGACTTTACATTCACCACGAGCGATTTTACGATATTCATCATATTTTTCCGCCGGAGTTAATTCGCTATGAAGTATCGCTACTTTATTTTGAAAACGTCGAATAAAATATTCCATCATCATGGGAGTGAGCGATATTTCAGGAACGAGCATTAAAACGCTTTTGCCTCGTTTTAATTGCTCTTCTGATAACGAGAGATAGACTTCCGTTTTTCCGCTCCCTGTCACGCCTTCAAGAAGATAAATTTCATCCTTTGATTGATTAAATTCAGCGATAACTTTTTGTTGTTCTTCCGTGAGCAAAGGAGGCTTTTCATATGTATAAGTCGGGAGAGAGAGTCGCCTTTTCTCACTTAAGACAATCTTAATTCTTTCATTATCAAGAAGTTTTTTGATGATGCTTGGAGAACCAATCTCTCGTTTTAATATTTTCTTTTCTCTTTGAATAAGGCGCAAAATTTCAATTTGCTTATCAGTGAGATTATCTTCGTTATAATTATTAATTATCACATATTGATCATAGGCAATTTTAGGAGCTTTTAAAGAAGAACGACGAGGTGATAAAGAAGGTGGAAGCATGGCCTGTAAAACACTGATGCGAGGAGCGAGATAATATTCAGAAACTTGATTAACTAAATGAAGTAAATCTTCATTCAACAAAGGTGATTCATCGATGACATCGACAATTTCATCAAAATGAAAACCCATCTCTTCTTCTAATTGTTGAGGAGAGAGAGGAGAGTCCTTAACTGATAGGACATATCCGACAAGTTCGCGGTGATTAAATGAGATGAGAACACGAAAACCAGGAGCTATCTTTTTTTGACCCTTATAGAGGTAAGAAAAAGGACGATCCAGAGTGTGACTAGCATATTCAATAAGTACTTCGATTATTTGCATGCTTCTTGATCGTCCTTACATATTTAACTGATGAATTTTTTTCAGGATTAGATGGGTAATTTCCGAAGCCGCTCGCCCAAGTCGATCATTCATGACGATATAATCGTAATTCTCTGTCATCGTCATTTCTTTCTGACCTTTTTCTAGTCTCTCATGAATAATTTCTTCCGATTCACTCTTGCGATTGCGAATGCGTTTTTCTAAGGCCTTCAAAGAAGGAGGCATGAGGAAGAAGGAAATAACGCCTTCATCATCTTGCAGGCGAGAAAGAACTTGTTTAGCTCCTGTAATTTCAATTTCGAGAAAAACATTTTTGCCTTGTTCTCTCAATTCATTAACTTTGTCTTTGGGGGTTCCGTAACGGTTGCCCACAAATTCCGCCCACTCTAGAAAATTATGATTGTCGATATTCTTTTGAAACTCTTCTGGGCTGACAAAATAATAATCAACGCCATTTTGTTCCATGTTGCGGGGCTGACGAGTTGTCATCGAAATTGAGTAGACTAAATTAAGCTTATTATTTTTCATAATCCGCTTACGAATCGTTCCTTTTCCGACTCCAGAAGGTCCGCTGAGAATAATTAATAATCCTTTTTTCATTTTTTTCGGCTTTCGTTAATTATAAATACATATTTATACGAAGGTCAAACGAATATGATAAAATATCAACGATATGATGACATTAGAAGCCTTACGAAAAATTAGAGATGAGTTAGAGAACAAAATTGTTAATAATTACATCAGCCATATCGCAGTAATAAATTCTCATGATTTACTCATTTCTTTTTCGCTATGCCGCCAAGAAAAATTATTTATCTCTCTTGCGCATCAGTCACCTTTCCTTTCATTAGTTAGCACTGATCAATCTTTTCCTACTCTTACAGGAATGCTGAATGATACATTAAGACGCGAAATCAAAGATGGTCTCATCAAAAAAATTGCCATTTTAAATGATGATCGTGTTTTAACTTTGACGATTGAAAAGACAAACGATGTCTTTGAAAAAGAAATCAAAACTCTGATTGTGGAATTAATACCCATGAAGGTTAATCTCATCATTTTGGATAACCAACAAAAAATTCTTTTTGCTCATCATTACACTTCTCTTGATTCTATCCGTCCGATTGTCAAAGGCTTATCTTATCAGTCACTAGACAAAGGCAAATCTTTCACAGATCATAAAGAGGAGTGTGATTTATCACTTTTAAAGGCTAAGGCTCATGAGCTATTAATGACGGCAAATCAAAAGCGATATAAGGAGAAATACCATCCTTTATTTAATTATTTAAAAAGTCATCTCAAGGCTCTCAATAAAAAATGCATAGTTCTAGAAAAAGAGAGTGACAAGGCGAGAGAAAATCTTCGTTATTTAGATGATGGAAACGCTCTTTTGTCCTTCCTTAATGATCCTTTATCTTTGCAGGACTATCTCACAGATCATCATCTTGAGATTGATGAGAGATTAAGCGTGGGACAAAACGCCAATCTCTTCTTCAAAAAATACAAGAAGGCGAAACGCACTATTGAAATGAATCATCTCGAAGAAGAAAAAGCTCGTCACGAAATTGAAAAATATCTTGTTTTATCCAGCCAGGCTCAATATATGAATGATGAAGAACTTTATCAATTTGCCAAAGAGTTAATGCCTTTGAAATTTAAAGGCTTGAAGGAAAAAACAATTCCTTCGTCTTCTTATAGTTATATAGTTGTCGATGGGACAAAAATCTTCTTTGGTAAGAACGCAAAACAAAATGAGGCCTTATCATTTCATAAGGCCAAAAAAGAAGACTACTTTTTCCACATTAAAGACTATTCCGGTTCGCATGTTGTTATAAATAACGCTCATCCGACTCAAAAAATGATGCTAATTGCTGGTGAGATATGTTTAATTTTATCAAATCAAACGATGGGCGATGTTCAATATTGCCCAATAAAAAATATTAAAAAGGGGCCTAAAACAGGACAAGTGATTTTATCTAACTATCAATTGATTACTTTAAAAAATATTAATCAGGAAACAAAAGATTTATTAAGTCAGTATCGAGCAGAAAATTAATTCGTTTCAATACAATTATGAAGAGTAGAAACGAAATCGCTATTAATCTCATAAGTAGCGATTTTTTCTTGGATAATAAAGATGACTGGAACATAAAAAGATGCTCCGTATGTTTCGGGAATATAAGTCATTTTGCCATTAATTATATTAGTTAAAATACTATAATCGGTTTCATTAGTAACAGAAGTATTAAAATATAAATGATAGATTGAATAATTTTGATTGACGACAAAATCTTGTAATTCAATATCAAGGTCTTCACAATGTCCACATGTTGTAGTGCCAAGAACAAATATGAGATTTGAGAGTTGATCAACCTTTGTTTGAAAAGCAGAGACAGAATCTAAAAGAATATAAGATGGTTCACTATCAGAGTCGACATAAAAAAAGGGCCCTGTATAATTTTGGCAAGACAATAAAAAAGGAATTAACAAAAGCGAGAGTCTCTTATTTCTTTTCATCTTTTTCCTTGCTTAAAAAGTTCTCTCCTTTAATTGATTCGCTCGTCGCTAGATTTAAAAATTTCTGTTGCCGCAAGACTTCATAAACGAGAATTGCCACACAATTAGAAAGATTAAGGCTTCGTGCCTCTGGCACCATTGGAAATCTTAATAAACGATTAGGATGATCACACAAAATATCATGAGGAATACCCGTTGATTCGCGACCAAACATTAAATAATAATCGCTGACAACATCAGAAAAATCAAAAGAAGAGTAAACTTGATTAGCATAACGCGTGACATAGTAAAGGTTGGCATCTGGGTGTTGGTGCGTGAAATCTGCAAAAGAAAAATAATAAAAAAGTTTTAGATCATCGATATAATCCATTCCTACGCGCTTTAAATCTTTTGTTTCTAGCGAGAAGGAAAGAGGACCAATAATATGAAGTGCCGCATGGATAGCGACACAAGTTCTCATAATATTGCCAGTATTTTGCGGCTTTTCGGGACGATACAAGACGACATGGATCATAAAGAAAATCCGTGGGCTTTTCTTTCGGCGTTAATTTTAGGTTCAATTTGATGATGATAAGCTTTAATGCAATCAGCGATAATTCTTTTGGCTTCTTCTTTGTCCTTGACTTCATCGATAGCGGTATCCTTACCTTCTAAGGTCTTATAGACAGCAAAGAAGTGTTTGATTTCATCCATGATGTGATCAGGAATCTCGGAGATGTCTTTATATTGATTATAAAATGGATCATTTTTGGCCACGGCAATAATCTTTTCATCAGGTAAACCATTATCCACCATGATGAGAACACCAATTGGAGTGCATTCGACAAATGACATCGGCAAAATTGCTTCTGAACAGAGAACTAAGACATCAAGAGGGTCGAAATCACGCGCAAAAGTGCGAGGAATAAAACCATAATTTTGAGGATAGTGAGTCGAAGTAAATAAAACACGATCAAGAATTAAATGACCAGTTTCTTTATCTAATTCATATTTATTTTTGCTACCCTTAGATATTTCGATTAGTGCTAAAAAAGATTCAGGAGTCACTCTCCCAGGCTTAACGTCGTGCCAACAATGCATATTCGATTCTCCTCATTTAAACATTGATAGTTTATCACAAAGATAAAAGGAGCGGTATTCTTCTTCGCAAATTATTCGATTTGTTCAATCTCTTTATTCGGTGAGATGGTGGTGAGTTTATTAACTGATAAATCCATCGCTAATGCTCCTAAAGGAGCGGTAAATATGATGGCTACGACCGACGTTGTCAAAACGATGAGTCCCGCTGCTTGAATCGCGGGATTATTTAAGTTATTACCTAAGTCGAGAAGTCCACCACCAATCGCCGCTTGAACAGTGGCTTTTGGTGTATAGGAAATCGAGACAAACAGTTGCTCTTTAAAATTGAGTTTAGTGTGAAATAAACAGGTAAATGTCGAAAGCATTCTTAACAGTAATCCCACGCCAATGACGATTAAGGCTGGACCTAATATCGACCATAAGGCTTGTAGTTGAATAGAGGCGCCGACGAGAATAAATAAGAAGATTTCGGCGACGGTCCATAATCGATCGCATTTATCGGCGATACGATGAGCTTGAACGGGACGCATGGTGAGAACGACAATTCCAATCGTAATGGCCGCTAAAAGACTAGAGAATTCAAACCATGGCGCTAAGAATGATTCTAGGAAAACAAAACCAAAACATAGACCGAGAATAATTGTTAATTTTAAGGAATCACGAAGATGAAATTTTTTAAAAATAAATGCTAAGATGAAACCACATAATATTCCAGCTCCCACCCCTGAAAGAATGGAAATAGGCACATTTAAAAAGGTCATGAGATTAAGTGAATTACCACCTTCAATGGTCAAAAAAGAAGTATAGCAGACGATCATGATGATGTCGTCAAGCGAACTGCCGGCAATAATCATCTGTGGAATGCCTTTGTCTGTCCCGCGACTATTTTCAATCATTTTAATCATTCGAGGAACGACAACAGCAGGAGAAACCGCACCGAGCACGCTCCCTAAAAGAAATGACTCAAGATAAGAGATGTGCAAAAGTGAAGGACCGACTAAACCGACGGCCACCATTTCTGTGACAGCGGGAATAAAAGAGAGCAAAATAGCTGGTCGACCAACTTTTTTTAAATCATTAATATTTAGTGATAAACCCGCTTTAACCAAGATAATAATCAAAGCGATTTTTCTTAATTCGGCACTGATAGCGGTAATATGGCTATCAATCAAGCCAAAATAGCCTAAAGCAATGCCTAATAATAAATAAACAATAAGAGATGAGATGTGAATTTTCTTTGCTAAAAAGCCAAGAATTCCTCCCGCGATTAAAATTAATGCTAATGATGCAAAAAACATATAAAAAGCCCCTTTCGAAACTATGTCTTCTATACACTAATTTCGATGTGCATAGATGTCATCAGTCTCATAAGAGGCGGTTCGTTATCATAACCGGGAGAACATCATTCCCGAACAATAATATAGCAAACCTTTTTTATTTAATAAATGAAATTTGGCAAAAGAAATGGAATTAATGCTCGAATTAATTAATTCATCACATCATCTTCGGTATAAACGACACCTTTTATTTCATCGCGTTTCTGACGAGCGAACAATTTATTAACAGCTCTCGAAACATCAAGTTTATCATGAACAACTTCATAAACGACATTGATAATAGGCAATTCAACTTGATATTTAGCTTCTAATTCTTTAGCGGCCTCTAAAGCATTTAAACCTTCGACAACTTGCCCGACTTCCTCTAATGTCTGATGAAGAGGATGACCTTGTCCTAAAAGATAGCCAGCTTTATGATTGCGAGAATGAACACTCGTCGCTGTGACGACGATATCACCAATTCCCGCTAGACCTGAAAAAGTCTTTTCGTGACACCCCATCGCTTTACCTAGTCGCGCGATCTCAACGAGACCACGAGTAATAATAGCCGCTTTAGCGTTATCACCATATCCTAAGCCATCTGACATTCCTGCCGCTAAGGCGATAATATTTTTTAAGGCGCCACTCAATTCGACACCTTTGACATCAGGATTGGTGTAGACGCGCATGGTTTGATTTGAAAATGTTTCCTGAACAATGTGAGCAACTTTTTGATTTTGGCAAGCTGAAACGATGAGAGTTGGTAAACCAATCGCTACTTCCTCGGCATGAGTCGGTCCTGAAAGAGAGACAACATTAAAGGTCGGCCCTAAAACTTCTTCCAATATCTCACTCATCGTCAATAAAGTTTCAGCTTCAATACCTTTGGCGACGTTAACGATAATTTGTTTAGAAGTCAAAAATGGTTGAGCGGAAATAGCCGTATCACGAATATAGATTGATGGGGTGGCAAAAACGACGATGTCTTTCTTTTGACAAACTTCTTGCATGTTACAAGAGAAAATAATGTCCTTTGAAAGAGCGCATCCAGGTAAATTTTTGTGGCAAAGTGTTTCTTTCAAGATTCGCACTTCTTCTTCATAGCGAGACCAAAGTGTGACTTGATGTCCGCTTTTTGCAAGCATATTTGCTAAGGCTGTACCCCAGGTGCCAGCTCCTAAAATTCCAATTTTTCTCATTTCCGTTACCTCAATGGTTCGATAATATCTCAATCATATTTTTCAAAATCTCTTTTGTTCAATTAATGACTTTGTTAAGTGTCTTAACACTTTATTAGTCTATCGGTTTTTCTTCATTTCAACAACTCATCAAATACAAATTGATATAAGCCTCATTAATGAGGCTAAGTTATAAATTATTTTGTTTCTTTCTGTGACCATCTCATATCATTTTTATTTAAAATAGTTTATAGTTTGGTTATGAAAAAATATGCCCTGTCTACACTTCTTTCTTTGTTTTTAATCGGCTGCACGCCAATTCGAAATCAATACGCCATTCCTTTGATGACCAATATTGATTCGCAAATGAATGATGAGCACGCCCTCACTGAAGATTTATCTGTTACTCAATTACTGAGTTTAACCGCCAGTAAAGCGTCTTTTGCTTTGTTCATTTATTCGAGTACTTGTAGCTATTGTCATGATGCTCAAACCAGCATTCAATCCTTTATCGAAGATTATCATTATGTCATTTATTCTCTTGAATACACTAGCGTTGGTTACCAATCTTTAAACGCGGCATATCCTGAGATCTTTGTCAGTGGCATATCTACTCCTTCATTATTGATTATCAATAATCAAATTTTAACCTATTCATTTGACTATAATGTTTTGTTATCTTATACATCATTTAAACCAGTCGCTAAGCAACATTTTTATCAGTGTTCAATCGCTACTTTTACACAAGAAGCAAGCATGAATGCTTTCTTTTCCGAAAATGAAGAATCTCTTGTTTTTATCTACGATGATTATCATCAAGAATCGCTTCGTCTTTTTTATGAGATTGTCTATCCAGCCGCCAAAGAATCATCGACAATAAAGACAGCGTTTCTTAATAAAAACCGCTTTGAAACTTCGATATTTGAACAATTATGCTCAACTTTAACTATTGCTTCTTCCGAAGACAATATCGCTGTTATTTATTGTCCTAATGAGCAAATAAAAACCACCAACTATTTATTAGATGATGGTTTAGAATTAGAAAATCTAATTAATCAATATCTTTATCGATGAGTCGAATACGGTTTAAAGCGCGAGCTAAAGCTAACTTTGCGCGTTTTTCATCAACGCTCTCATCATGGATATTTCCTAACCTATTTTTCGCTCTCTTTTGTGCTTCGATAGCTCGCTTTAAATCAATTTCATCAGAGCGTTCTATTGAATCTAAAAGTAAAGTAACACTTTCTTTATCAATCTTAATAACACCACCACCGATAGCATAAAGATAGCGGTGTCCTTCCATCTCAATCACCATTTTGCTAATCGACAAAGAGGAAACCAAAGGGGCGTGTCCTGGCAAGATGCCTAAAAGATATTTATCGGAACGAACTTCCAAAAAGGAAGCATTCGTTTTGAGATAATGACCATAAGGAGTAAAAATATCAAGGACAAAGGTTTTCATTTTATTTCATCGATTCTGCTTTTTTGCGCGCGTCATCTATGGTTCCAACATAAAGGAAAGCGACTTCAGGAAGATCATCGGCTTTGCCGTCGAGAATCTCTTTAAAACTTCTAACCGTGTCTTCGCGTTTCACATAGATACCTTCGATACCATTAAAATGGGTCGCCACATGAAATGGCTGAGAGAGAAAGTTACGAATTTTACGCGCTCGTTCAACGGTTTTCTTATCTTCATCCGAAAGTTCGTCCATTCCAAGAATGGCGATGATATCGCTCAACTCACGATAGCGTTCCAAAACTTCGATGACGCGGCGAGCAACATTATAATGCTCTTGCCCAACAATATCGGGCTCCAAAGCTGTCGAAGTACTATTTAAGGGATCAACAGCTGGATAAATACCTAAAGCGGAGGTATTACGATCAAGAACGGTTTTAGCATCGAGGTGCGAGAAAGTGGTCGCCGGAGCTGGATCAGTTAAATCATCAGCTGGGACATAAATAGCCTGCACGGAAGTAATCGAACCATCTTTAGTCGAAGTAATACGCTCCTGTAATTGCCCCATTTCGGTGGCTAATGTCGGTTGATAGCCCACGGCACTTGGCATACGACCAAGCAAGGCTGACACTTCGCTACCCGCTTGGGTAAAACGGAAAATATTATCGATAAAGAGTAAGACATCGGTATGTTCATA
>Ga0172378_10002328_pt1 | contig 17762 bp, 16 predicted proteins | sample GrowelOW332metaG_FD_119755 | JGI IMG/M metagenome (GOLD analysis project Ga0172378, IMG submission 119755) | Groundwater microbial communities from an aquifer near a municipal landfill in Southern Ontario, Canada - Pumphouse #3_1 metaG | ecosystem: Environmental > Aquatic > Deep subsurface >... | reverse complement strand
GCTAACTGCTTGAGTCAGCTTTTATATAATACCTCATCGAGAAGATTCTGTCAAGAACTTTTTCTGAGGCTTTCGATTCGTTTGCTTTAGAAGCCTGCGTTTCGAAGTGTGTTACTGTGTTCATCAGCAACTCGTATTATGATACAGTACCTTACATTAATTGTCAACTACTTTTTTTAGTTTAGCAAGCTGTGCTTGTTTTGTGCTATATGTGACTCTACTTATTTTTTTCACTCTCTGTTACTATTTATTTTTTATATTCTCTATATAAATACGCTTTGTCACATTCCTTATCCAACTCATATGCCAAAGAAAATGTAGTGTAATACCTGCCATCATACTATAGCCTGCATAAATATGCCAATTCTTTACAAGTCGGCCCAAACCACTCCCCTTGCCGCTTATTAAATGAAAATCCAGCATAATTCCTGTTGTGATACAGACGACAGCAACGACAAGCAATGCTACATCAAGAAAATAATTACGTTTCATTCTTATTCCACCTTTTTATACAATATCTATTTTTATACGATAATCACTTTTTACTTTCTCTTATTTTACTAACGCAGTAAGGCAAAAGTATGTTTTTTCTTCTGCATTTTTGTGATAAACTTTGATAAACACACACAAACGCCATAAAAATTTGTTACATTCTTATTACAAGGAGGCAATAGCATGTTAAATATATTAATAGCCGACGACAATCTGCAAATCACAAAGATACTATCCGAGTTTGCTAAAAATGAGGGTTTCGTGCCGACTACAGCACAGGATGGTGAAGATGCCCTAAAAAAATTTCATGAAAACACATTTGCTATGATTCTATTAGATGTTATGATGCCAAAAAAAGACGGCTTTGCTGTCTGCCGCGAGATTCGTAAAGAATCCAATGTACCCGTCATCATGATTACGGCTCGCGGTGAAGATTTTGAGCGCATTATGGGACTGGATATCGGTGCCGATGACTATATCGTCAAACCTTTTTCTTCTGCTGAGGTCATGGCACGTGTACGTGCCGTGCTGCGCCGTATTGAGCGCACACCAGCAAACGATGCCCAGCAGCAGATGCTTGTATATGACGGACTTTGCATCCGTTTGGATGATTACAAAGTTTCAATCAATAAAATCCCCATCAGCCTGACAAAAAAAGAGCTGGAAATTCTTTGGCTTCTTCTCGAAAACAAAGGAAAGGTCTTCTCCCGCGACAATCTTTTAAATAGCCTATGGGGCTGTGACTACTACGGCGACAATCGCACAGTCGACTCGCATATCAAACGGCTGCGGGCAAAGCTGGACATCGCAGTTCATGCCTCCTGGCAAATCAAGACGGTTTGGGGCGTTGGCTATACCTTTGAGGAACTTCATCATGAATCATAAGCTCACTCGCAAGCTTGTGACTTACTTCTCAATTGTTCTTTTGCTTTTCGCTCTTATTATTGGCTGTCTTTTTACTTTTCTTTTTATGCGCCATACAAGTAACCTGCATAAAACAGAACTTAAAAATCGTGCGATTTCCATTGCCAATACACTGTCAAGTATGCCAGAGTATGAGGAACGCCATAGCCAGCTCACCCAGAAAAAAAATATGATGGTACATGGCAGCAACGGTACAACCATGATGAAGGGCTATGAAATGAAGAATCGTGATGATACAGAGAGAAAACACTTCAGAACCTATGATGCCTACCTGCATCTTTTGAATGAAATCGCAATGAGTGAGGTCTGGATCGTCGATGAACAAGCCCGCACCATTGATCTCTATGGAAGCCGCATGCCGTACTCTTATGATGAACTTCCCGACGGAGCTGAAGAACTTATTGAGAAGGTCTTTGCCGGTCACGTTGAAAGCGGCGAGGATTTCAGCTCACTACTGGGTGAACCATCCGTCACGGTCGGCGCACCAATCCGCGACAGCAAGGGCAATGTGCAGGCAGCTCTTCTGCTGCATCGTACAATTAAAGGAATGAACGAAGCGGAGCTCGACGGTATGACACTCCTTGCTGCCTGTCTTATCACTGCACTACTGCTGGCTGCAGGTCTTTCTGTTGTTTTAGCTTCACATTTTATTGAACCACTGCGTAAAATGGAAACAACCGCTACGCGTCTCATGGAAAAAGACTATACTGCACGTACAGGCATTACACAGAATGATGAGATTGGCTCACTTGCCCAAAACATTGATGAGCTCGCGCTGCGCCTTGCCGAGGCAGAAAAAGAAAGCATGAAGCTTGAGCAGATGCGCCGCGACTTCATCACAAACATTTCCCATGAGCTTCGCACACCTATTACTGTTTTGCGTGGATCATTGGAAGTACTTGAAAACGATTTTATCAAAGATCCAGCGGAACGCAGAGAATACCTTCAGCAAATGCTTTCTGATACAATTCATCTTCAACGGCTTGTCAATGATCTTTTAGAGCTTTCACGTCTGCAAAATACCGATTTCAAGATTGATAAGACAAGAATTCTTTTAAACGACGTACTTGATGATGCCGTCCACGCCATCCGGCATCTTGCTGAAAAAAAAGACATTGTTCTTACTCTGGACGGCGATCTTGCACCTTTTTCATTCGAAGGAGATTATGGACGCCTGCGGCAAATGTTTGTAATTGTCCTCGATAATGCCGTAAAGTTTTCCCCAACAGGAACGTCGATTCATGCAAGCATTCAGCAAACCGCCACAAGCTGCACCGTCTGTATTAAAGACAACGGCTGCGGTATCCCGTCAGAAGATCTGCCACATATTTTCGAGCGTTTTTACCGTACCCATTCACAAAACAATACAAACGGGACAGGGCTGGGTCTGGCAATTGCAAAACATATTGCTGATCGTCACAATATAGAACTAAGCTGCAAAAGTGAACTAGGGCAGTTTACGGTTTTTGAATTTGTATTGAAGAAATAATTTATTGTACAAAACACCTGCTTCAGGGAAATCGAGAAGTTTCCCATTCTGTTATACAAGAAAAAAAAAGGCTGGAGTCGTGTATCGTTCATTACGGCTTCAGTCTTTTTATTACCTTCGTTTCACTTTCTATTTTCAAGCTTTTCCAGCAGTTCAGCCGTTTTGTCAAACCAATCGCCTTCAAAGAATTCAATTTCACCCTCATCGCAGGCTGCCGCGAGATTTGGATCAATTGGCATGCGTGCAAGCACTTCCAGGCCACTTTTCTTCGCTATTTCATCAATATGACTTTCGCCAAAAATTTTATGTTCTTTATTACAATCCGGACACTTAAAATATGACATATTCTCAACAAGTCCCAAAATTGGTACATTCATAAGATTTGCCATGTTGACAGCTTTTGTAACAATCATCGATACAAGCTCTTGTGGAGATGTCACTACAATAATCCCATCTACCTTGATCGACTGAAACACCGTAAGAGACACATCGCCGGTTCCCGGCGGCATATCAATAAACATATAATCAACATTATCCCAGATAATATCCTGCCAAAACTGCTTAACCGTATTTGCGATAATAGGTCCGCGCCAAATAACCGGATCTGTTTCATTCTTAAGCAGCAGATTAACGGACATAACATCAATTCCCGTATCACTTTTAATTGGATACATACCTTCATTGCTGCCAACGACATTGCCCTTCATACCAAATGCCTTCGGTATCGACGGTCCTGTAATATCCGCATCCAGAATTGCCGCCTTATGGCCGCGACGATTCATTGTTACTGCCAGCATTGACGTTACAAGGGATTTTCCAACACCGCCCTTGCCACTGACAATGCCAATAACCTTCTTTATATGACTCAGTTCATTTGGCTTTTCAAATAAATCCTGTTTTCTTTCATCACAACTTTCACTACAACTGCTGCATTCATTACTGCAATTTTCACTCACATGGACTTCCTTCTTTCCGTAATTTTTTTTTGTGGTCCGCCTCACAGCGATGACGTTCGCAGCCACCGCAACGACACGATTTTTCCAAACCTTCACAAAGTCTGTAATCACCGCCCGCAATGACAAGTGATTTTCCCTGAACAAGTACCTCTGCCAGTTTTTTCCGCGCCATATTATAAATCCCCTGCACGGTCGTTCGAGCAATATTCATCTGTTCTGAACATTGCTCTTGTGTAAATGACTCCATATCAATTAAGCGTATCGTTTCATATTCATCAATTGTCATTGTAATGGCATCAACCTCATTTACAGATTCATCAAGCGGGCCAAACCTGCCGCTTTTTGGCATGCAGCACACCTTGCGCCATTTCCTTGGTCTTGCCATAAGCTTTACCACCTTTACACAATAAATAAACTACGCTATTCAAATTTATTATACGACATTTATGACATATGTCAATATATTGCTTTGTCTATACGTTCCTGTCTTTTTCTGCATACCAAAAACTTGTCTCTGCACTTTATAACTTAATCTTACAATACAATCTACTAAATTAATTCATTTTGTGCTAAAATTATTTTAAAATCAATCTACTGGAGGAATCTCCATGTTACAAGAAATCACCCCAAAGAAAATCCTTACGATTGCAGGCTCTGACTGCAGTGGCGGTGCAGGCATCCAGGCAGATATCAAGACCATCACTGCACACAAAATGTATGCCATGAGTGCCATTACATCACTCACGGCACAGAATACAACTGGAGTTTATGGTATCTTTGATACTGCACCAGCATTTGTCGCCCAGGAAATCGACTGTATTTTTGAAGATATCCGACCGGATGCTGTAAAGATCGGCATGGTGTCAAATGCAGAAATCATTGAAATAATTGCCGCCAAGCTCAAAGAATATAGCGCAACAAATATCGTGGTTGATCCCGTCATGGTATCAACCAGCGGCAGCCGCCTTCTCTCACTTGAAGCAATGGATGTCCTTGTCCACAGCCTCCTGCCGCTTGCCAGCATCATCACACCAAACATTCCCGAGGCAGAGGCCCTGACAAATACCATAATAAAAACAAAAGACGATAGTCTGCACGCGGCTCGTCAGATTGCTTCCGATCTCAACAGCGGCATCCTCATTAAAGGCGGGCACTTCGCAGATACCGCCGATGATTTGCTTTTTTGGCAAAATGAAGTTTACTGGTTTAAAGGCGAAAAAATAGTGAACCCGAATACACACGGTACCGGCTGTACGCTCTCCTCCGCTATCGCCTGCAATCTTGCTGCCGGCTGTGCCCTTCCCGATGCCGTCAAAAATGCAAAAGACTATATTACAGGGGCTCTCAGAGCTGGGTTGAATCTGGGAAAAGGCAGTGGCCCGCTTAATCATATGTATCGGATAAAAGCGTAATAAAAAAAAACACTTGCTATTCTGCTTTATAGGCAACAAAAAGAGGTTCTATTATAATAGAACCTCTTTTTGTTGTTCATATTATTTCCAAACAGCGAGCTACCGATTTTCGTTCAATAAGCTCCGCCCCGGTAAAAATTTTCATTGGAGGATCTTCTCGGTCCTTGATCATCTGCATAATTCGCAGAACAGCCAGCTTGCCCATACGCCGTTTCTCAAGCCGTATAGTTGTAAGTTCCGGACGGGTAATCGTGCTAATTGTAATATCATCAATACCAATGACAGAAACATCCGCCGGAACCCTTTTTCCCAGCTTTTCAAACGCAAGCAAAGAATTAATTGCCATGATGTCATTGTCGGCCATAATAGCCGTTGGTAAATCATCCTTATCCAACTGGCTCAGCAGTGAGGGGCAATATGCATTGATATCTGCTGACAAAAGATAATCATATTTTTCATGAAAGGTCAGCCCAAACCTTTGCAGCATCTGCCTAAACAGCATTGTCCTTACACGCAGATTATTCACATTGCCTTCTGTTGTAACATGCCCTATTCTTCGATGTCCCATATCGTATAAATGTTTTACCGCGAGATAAACCGCATATTCATTATCCATAACCACAACATTTCTGTTCTGGAACTTCATTTCATTATCTAAAACCACCAAGGGCGCCTTAAATTTATCTAAAAAGCTGGCATTTTCTACGTCAAATTCTGTTGCGAGAAAAATAATCCCCGCATCATTTTCCTCATTAATTGTCGGAATCATTTCCTCTATGTTCTTATTGCTCATGTTTGTCATTGCCAAAGCAAAATGATTTTTCCTTGCCGTGTGCTCGATTCCATCAATGATACGTGAGATAAAATCTCCATTTTGATTGACCATATAACCTTGTTCTCTATATTTTATGAAGCGAATATTATTATTGCGCATAAGCCCCTGCGATTTTCTGCTCCTTATCTCATAACCGGTTTCTTCAATGAGCTTCCTTATTTCTTTTCTTTTTTCCTGGCCTACGCCTTCCTTATCATTCAACACCAGGGAAACCGTCGCCTTGGACACATTCGCCCGCTTTGCTATTTCACTCAGAGTAACTATCTTTTTCCCCTCCCTTCAAACACAGTATGTTTTATTCATATTTTGACTAAACTTATTACTTTTGTCAACTAAATCTTACTTTTCGACAGCAAGAAGATGTCCTGCCGCACACTTTCACACGCTTAGCAGAACAACCCGCAATCTTTACACCAACAGGCTTTTATATAACGCCTCATAAATAAACATGCCTGTCACCGCCCCCTGATCCGGTTTTCCCAGGACTTTTTCTCCGTAATAAACCGCGCGCCCATACACTGGCAGCATACTTTTTGTTTTCTCCACCCCCGCCTGTGCTGCTTCCCATGCGTTTTTTCCAGCAGCTGTAAGACTTTCTCCAGCCGTGATATGTTTCTGAAACATTGCCGCCGCCGGACAAATTGCGTCCAGAATTGTACGTTCCCCCTCCGAAGCCTTTCCTCGATGGGCAATACCTTCTGCAAATGCAGCAGTTATACTGATGACTGCCGCACGATCAAGTATGCTCATACCGCGTATACACTTACCCGCTTCCATAAAGCCGCTGCCAACCAGCGTCCCCATCGTCGACGGCACCGTCTTTGCCATCTGCATGCCTGCTGCCATGAGTGCCTTGCCCAAATCATTGCCGGAATACTCCTGAATGCTTTCTCTTGCAGCATCAAATCCGGCCGTCATCGTCAATCCAAGATCTCCGTCCCCCACAGCACTATCAAGCGCAATAAGCAACTCCTTGTTTTCTTGCATAAGGACCGCACAGTTTTTTATCCATTTTTGCAGTGCAGCCAAATCCAATCCATCCATTCATCTCATCTCATTTCATAACGGACTCTGTTCAAAAAATGGTGTACGGCAAGGCATTGATAAATATTTTTTCAATTCGCTGTCCAGTTTCAATAAACTTATAGACATCCCCGCCATATCCATCGAAGTTGCAAACTCACCAACATAGGGATGGAATACTCGAATTCCCGCTTTTTTCAGCACTTCTTCTGCCTTCCGATAAACAATATAAAGTTCTTCCTTAGGCGTAGCCCCTAAACCATTAATGAGTACAGAAACCTCGTCTCCATCTGCATAAGGAAGATCTTCCAAAATCGACTGCAGCATGGTTTCTACAATCTCATCCACGGGCCGGATTACCGATTTTTGTATTCCCGGCTCACCATGAATCCCCATGCCGATCTCCATCATACCATCTGCAATACTGAAATTCGCCCGACCATTCTCTGGAACAGTACAGGGTGTAAGCGCCATACCCATGGTTCGTACATTCGCACAGGCTTTCCGTGCCAGGCGCTCAACCTCAGCCAATGACAGCATTGCCTCAGCCGCGGCACCCGCAATCTTATATACATAAAAAATACCAGCTACGCCGCGCCGTTTGTCTTCACGACCTTTGGGCGAGGATGCTACATCTTCGCCTGCTATGACCTGCCGTACTTCTATATCTTCCATCTCCGCCATATCCTTCGCCATATCAAAGTTCATGATATCACCGCCGTAATTCCCATAGATATAGAGCACACCTGCACCGCTGTTTATTTCTCTCGTTACCGCCAGCATCTGCTCCGCACTTGGAGACTGAAACACATTGCCTACGCTGCAGCCATCGAGCAGTCCCTGCCCTACATATCCTAAAAAAAGTGGCAGATGGCCTGAACCACCGCCCGTTGCAAGGCCAACTTTTCCCGCTTTTTTATATCTGCTTACAAGACATTTCTTATCGTTTTCGACATACGTAACCAAATCCGGATGAGCCGCGTAAATACCTTCCAGCATTTCATCCACATATTTTTTTGGATCATTCAGTAATCTCTGCATCTATAGTCTCTCCCATCCCTATTTTATTTCCCTGCTTTTTCGTTAAAGTGTCATGATTTCCGCCTTGGCAGCAGCCATTGCTTCCGCCGGGCTGACTCTTCCGACAAAAGCTTCTGCTATGTTTCTGTAAAATACAGCATTTTTGGCACTGGCATTCTCCATATATGGCAACGGCCTGGCCAGTCTCACCATCTCTTGCAGACACTGACTCCAGGGATACAGCGGCTGCTGCACGTAAAATTTTTCATGCAGCGGCGTTCCGCTTACTTCGCTTACCCTTAATTCCACAGCTTCCGAGCAAAGATATGTGAGAAAATCACAGCAAGCAGGAATCTGCCTGCTCCTTTTGTTAATACCGAAAGACCATACGGTATTCCACGATGTCGTCAGCACAGAAACCCCCAGGTCCTCACTCTGATAGCAGCCTTCATTGCAAAGGATTCCCATTTGACCGCTCCAGGTGACAGCCACGGCAGCTTTCCCTTTCTGCATTTTCTTCAGTATTTCTTCATTCCCGTAGTTCCCTGTATCCTCCGGCGCATATTTTCTGAGACCGCAATATGTGGCAAGCCCGGCAACCACCTCAGAGGAATCACACTGTACCCTGCCTTTTTCATCATAAACATCCTTACCATACATGCGCAGGAATGGCAGCGCATCGGTAAAGATTTCAGACGGATGCGCTTTTATGGCCAGAAAATCTCTTTTCCCTGCCTCATAAAGTCTCTGCAAACGTTCAATATATTCTGCCGGGGTCAGCCGTACAGGCCAGTTACCGCCAACTGCATTTTTGCGATATACAAGTATATGACCATCAAAAAAGGACGGTGCCAGATACGGCTTTCCCTTATAATACAAATCATTTTCCAGTCCAGGCAAAAATCCAGTGGCGAGCCCTGAAAATTCAGCCAGATATCCGGCATCGACAAGCTCTTTCAACCATAAATGACCTGCCACCATCACAATATCATAATCCAATCTGCCTTCCAATGCATCGATCATTGCCGGGTAATAAGAGCTCCAAGGCAAAATATCAAGCTGGGTTTCCCCGGGATACTCTGCTAAAACCTTCCCTTTTACATAGCCCTGTACCGCCGGATCTGCTACCGCTAATATTCTGATTTTCTCAGCCAACTTCTCACCTCCAGGGATTCTTTTTCTTTATTTTTTCCGCTGGGACAGCTCACGTATTTCAGCAAGCGATTCCGTATAAGGTGCCCGGGCAATCCCATATTCTGTTACAATAGCCGTAATTAAAGAATGGTCCGTCACATCAAAAGCCGGATTATAGACTTTTACCCCCTTGGGAGCCATCCGTGTCTTATACCACATTTCAGTAACCTCTTCTGGCTTGCGCTGCTCAATATGAATTTTATCCCCCGTGGGGGTATTATAATCAATCGTTGATGTAGGCGCACAGACGTAAAACGGGACGTTATAATGCTTCGCTAGAATCGCAACTCCCGATGTGCCGATTTTATTAGCAGCATCCCCATTAGCCGCCACGCGGTCGCACCCCACAAAAACAGCTTGTATCCAGCCGTTTTTCATAACAGAAGATGCCATATTGTCACAGATGAGCGTAACATCAATACCCGAAGAATGGAGCTCATATGCCGTGAGGCGCGCGCCCTGCAGTAAAGGCCGCGTTTCATCTGCAAAAATTTTAAAATTATAACCCTTTTTATGTCCTAAATACATAGGGGCCGTCGCCGTGCCATACTTTGCTGTCGCAAGCTGCCCCGCATTGCAATGTGTCAGAAGTCCGTCGCCCGGCTTTACCAGCGTCAGTCCGTATTCTCCAAGCTTCTGACATATCCATATATCTTCTTTCTTGATTTTTACCGCTTCTTTATGCAGCAGTTCCTTGATTTCATCGACCGGTTTTTCTTTTGCCGCCAGTACAACTGCCTCCATGCGCTGCAAAGCCCACGACAAGTTGACCGCCGTTGGACGTGAAGAATCAAGATATTCCTTTGCCCTGACGAACTCTGCATAGAACGCATTATAATCCTGCGTATGGATTGCCTTCGCTGCCAGATAGATGCCAATAGCCGCCGCATCACCAATCGCCGGAGCCCCGCGCACCTGCAGCTCATGGATGGCTGCCCATATCTCTTCCTGCGTCTTCAAATGAAGCAGCTCCGTCTTATCCGGCAGCTTTGTCTGGTCGATTATAACCAGTGCATTCGCTTCATCATCAAGTGCCAGCGTTTCATAGTCCATAATATTTTTATCTTCCATTGCCCTGTCTCCTCGTATAATAAGTTTTGTAAGCAGATATCCGCCAACTTTAAAATTTTTCTACTGCTCTTTGTATAGCAGCCAGATAATCCTGCCCGCATTTGAAATCATTGCGCTGCAAAATGCATTCCTTCGCCAGAGTCACCACAATCCGTTCAGCACGTACACGTTTTTCTTCATCTTCAATGGTTGTAATATCCTTCACATTTGCCATACCATCTGTACGACGAATAAGTTCAAGCCCCATTACACCAGCTGTATCCGCAAGCACTGCCGCAAGATAATACGCAGAAAAGCCCTCGGTTTTCGCCATGATGTCAGTAACCCGTTCTTCATAGAGCGCTTTAAATTTTTCAATGAATTTATCCACGATTTCCTGAATGGTCTGCAATACCCAGCTGCAGAACTTTTCTCGCTGCACCAAATCCTTGATCATGGCATCTCCGTTGCACCAGGCAAAAAACATATTAGCCAGGATATTGCCTGTATCATAGCCCATAGGACCATAAAACGCAAATTCCGGATCAAAAATAAACGTATGCTTTTTATTGATAAAAATCGAACCGCTGTGCAAATCCCCATGGATAAGAGACTGCGCATGATTCATAAACTCAAATTTCAGCTTGGCAACTTCAAGATGCAGTACCTTATCCTCGTACAGCTCCTGACGAATGAACGCCGCATTTGGCGGAAATACATTATTCCGCTGATGGCAATCATTATAAGGCTCACTGTAAACAAGGTCTTCCGTAATCTCGCAGAGATCCGGATTTACAAAGCTCTTCACTAGTTCTTTCTTTTCTTTATGATTCATAGCAACATCTGTTGTCAGCAGCAAAGTCCTTGCCATAAAAGTCGAAATATCCTCGGAAAATCCCGGATAAATCTCATGTTGGAGCAGGCCTGTACGCATCATCGTATGCCCGATCATATCCTCCATGAGAATCGCACACATAACCTCGTCATACAAATAAACCTCAGGTACAAGCCCCGGAGCCAGCTTCGCCTGGATTTGCAGTATTTTGGCCTCAATGCGCCCGCGATCGGTAGAGAGGATCATGTCGGCTGATATTCTTGTTGCTGCACCTGCCTGTTTTACAATAATCGTTTTGCCAGTAACCGCATCCTTCACCCGAAATACATAATTGAGATTTCCATCTCCTATTTCCGATGATTCCAGCATTGCCCCAGTCGGGAAAAATTCTTTGAGCTTACTTCTTACATAATCTGGCACATCCGGTGCCTTCATCAAAAAATATGTCTGATAGTTCTTCACTGCAAAAACCTCCTGTATCATTACTTTATTTTTTAGCTATGGAGTATGTCATTGCCAAAGCCAGCGCCAATACAACGCCTTTGATAATATTCATCGCATAATAGGGAACCGCCATCATTATGAGTCCATTTTCCAGCACACCTACCAAAACAGCACCGATAAGCGTCCCCAGCGCATTCGGTTTGCCTGCTCCACCAACAGAATATCCGATGAAAGCTGCTGCAACTGCCGGCATGAGGAATGCATCACCCGCACTGACCTGTGCTGTCCCGACGCGCGCTGCCAGGCATATGCCACCAATAGCAGAAAAGGCCGCCGCCATGAAATACGCTATAATTTTGTAACGGTTAACCGGGATTCCAGAAAGTTTGGCCGCCTCCGGATTGCCACCGATCGCATACATATAGCGGCCATATTTTGTATAGTTCAGGAAAAAGAACGCAAAAGCGACTACAAGCAGCATCAGTATAACCAAATATGGTTCAATACCAAGCACCTTAAAGCCTGCCGGTACAAGACCATCAGCATGCATGCCATCCGGGCGCACCATGCGCTCTGTTATGGCACCGCCATTTGAATAGGTAAGCGCAACCCCCTGATACATGAACATTACCGCTAAAGACGCGATCATATCCGGTATTTTAAGCTTAACAATAAGGAAGGAATTCACCATAGCTACTGTAAGACAGGCCAAAACCGTCAAAACAATCGAAGTGCCAATCGACATGTTGTACCAGACAAACATCGTCATAATAAAGGTATCGGCAAGATTCGCTGTAGCACCAACAGCCAGGTCCATGCCATTAACCGTCAGGGAATACGTAAGGCCTATGGCAATAATAGCCATAATAGAAATCGAGCGTAAAATCGTAATGATATTATCCGTTGTCAAAAACAGACTGGCACCCGTCCTGTCATCCCAATTCGCAAAGGTAAAAAATACGAACACAATAACGGTAACCAGAATCGTGCCCCATTTCTTTATAAAGCCCATGATTTGTGCCTGCCTATCTGAGCTTTGGCTGTTCATTGTTTTTTCCATAAGCATCTTTCCCTCCCGTAGAATAGTACAGTAATTCCTGCTCGTCCGTTGAAGCCGCCTCCAGCTCCTTGACAATCCTGCCATCATACATAACATAGATGCGATCGCAGATGCTGAGTATCTCACTAAACTCACAGGTCGCGTAAATCGTCCCTTTTCCCCGGGCTGCCAGTCGCTCAATAAGCTCATACATATCACGCTTTGCCCCAACGTCTATCCCTTTTGTCGGTTCATCGTAAATATAGATTTCCGCATCAGAGTTCAGCCACTTGCCAAGAACAACCTTTTGCTGATTGCCGCCGGAAAGCAGTGCAACGATCTGATTTTCCGAAGGTGTCTTGATACCCAGGTTCCGGATCATCTCAACAGAATCGTGCTTTTCTTTTTTCCGGTTTACCACAGATAAAAATCCGCAATACTTTTTCAATGAAGCGATTGTAATATTATCGCATACAGTATCCGTGATAAGGACCCCCTCCTTGCGCCGTTCCTCCGGTACCAGAGCCATGCCGTTCTTTACAGCCTGCGCGGGTGATGTACAGTTTATTTTTTTCCCGTTTAGTCTGACCGTACCAGAAATATGTGGCAGCGCTCCGAACAACGTCTTGCAAAGCTCCGTCTTACCCGCACCGACAAGACCGGCAATCCCCACAATCTCACCTTTCCGTACATACATATGAATATCTTCTACCTGGTGGTTCTTTTCGGTAAGTCCTTCTACCTCAAAAACAGATTTTCCAATCTTTACAGGCTTTTTATTATAAACTTCATCAAATTTTCGTCCCAGCATGTACTCAACAATCTTATTCTGCGGAAGCTCATCATCAAGCGGCATGTGAACCACATTCTGTCCATCCCGCATGATTGTTATCGTTCCACAGATTTCATACAGCTCATTTAATCGATGTGAAATGAATATAATCGCAACATTTTGCTTTGCCAGTCCGCGGACAACACGAAAAAGCTCTTCTGCTTCCGTATTGGAAAGTGGGGCCGTTGGCTCATCCAGAATCAACAGACGACATTGACCGGCCATACATCGTGAAATTAATACCATCTGTTTCTGAGCCAGTGACAGCTCCGATACAATTTTATCCACATCCAGTGTGACATTCAGCTTTTCCAGTACCGCCTTTGCCTCCCGGCGCATTTTCTTCCAATTAATGATGATCCGGCTGCCCATATCATTGACCAGCTTATTAAACATCACATTCTCCGCTACGGAGAGATAAGGTATGAGCGCTGTATCAACCTCCTGATATACGATCTCTATGCCAAGATTTTTAGCATTTTTTGGTGAACGAATTTCCACCGGCTTGTCATTTATATAGATCTGACCGGTATAGTGCGTGTTATCCCCTGCCAGCACCTTCATAAGCGTTGATTTCCCAGCTCCGTTAGCACCTACCAAAGCATGGATCTGTCCTCCTTCAGTACTAAAATCAACGCCCTTCAGAGCCTTGACTCCCGGAAATTCAATTGCAATATTTTCCATTTTCAGCTTTATTTTATCCATATATTCACCACCTTATCCAAGGTAAAGCCTTACGGCTGCTGCGCTTTTTTTATCTTTGCTACCGCAGCCGCGTGGCTTTTTGCAGCTTTTACTGCTTTACATACAAAGCTTTAAGTGCGTCCGAATAGAGGGAAGACTCAGGGTCCTCTGCATTACCCCAGCCCTTAATAATACTACCGAGATCCGTCATTTTTGTTCCGTCTTTTAACTGTGTTGTCATTACATTGTTTGCCTTTAGTATAAAATAGTCCGGTGTTTCCATATTATTAAGCTTCATCGCCATCAAACGCATATCTACAATACCGATAAGCTTTGGATCGACAGAAGCCGTTGATTTCCATACATCTTTATTCGCGACCATAAGCTGTATATCATCGTTGGAAATGTCAATGGAATACATAGGAATATCTGTACGTTTTGCATCGTTAAGTGCCTGTAATACGCCTTTGGCCAGCTCATCATAACATCCCCAGACAGCATCGCAGCTGCCCGGTGCGATCGTCGGCAGAATTGCTGCTGCTTTCGCTGTGACATCGCCTCTGGCATTGGACGGATCCGATGGTGATACGGTGTAAATCGTCTGGATTTTTCCTTCCTTTTCCAGCTGCGTATAAACAACATTACGTCTGTCAAGCGGTGGAACGCCAGGCCCCATGAAAGTTTTCAAAACTTTCATGGGATATTTACCGCCTTTGGCTTCAAAATCCTTCATCATCTGCCCAAGAGAAAGCTCTGCCAGTGCTTTGTCATCCTGCGCCGTAGAAGTCACTCCCTGGAGCAGTTCACCATTTGGATCGCCATCCTTCATTGGCATCGTATCAAACGTAACGATTTTCATTCCTTTTTTAACCGCTGGCATGAGCATATCGTAGGAATAAGAAAGCTGTCCATGCGATACAACAATACCATCATAACCTTTGGAAATAACCTGTGCCACAGTCTCCTGGCATTTCGAATCAATACCGTCCGTCACGAAGGTATCAACTTGATAACCAAACTTCTTACCTTCAGAAACACAACCGTCAAGAAACTGCTGTGTATGATCTCCTGCTGCCAGATTTCTGACCACAGCAATCTTCTTTACCGGCTTACCGGCGCCGTCCTCGGCTTTATTTCCGCCACAGCCTGCAGCAAATGCCAAGGTCACCATCATACACATAAAAACTACAAATATTCTCTTCACAAAAATTCCCTCCTCTGTAATGAATAAATACTATTGTGTCTTGTTTATTCGGATGTATTATTTACCAAATGCAGCAATATCCGCCTCCTTTATGCAATACCTTCTCTCTTCTTGTTTTTCACCTCGCAATTTCTTTTAACTATTTTATGTTTTTTGGATACTCCCATTTTGAAATCTCCTCAACCGGCACAGCCTGCGGCTCTTTTCCCAGCACCGTCAGCGACATATAATAAATCTGTGCCAATTCTTCAGCATAGCTGGCTTTCAGCAAAGCCTCTTTTATATTTTCCGCCACAGCAATGACTCCATGCGACTGCATAAGCGCCACATCTGAAATTTCAAGCGGTTCAATCACTGATTTTGCCAGCTCATCAGTTCCCGGTCTTCCATAAGGTGCTACAGGAATATAACCTTTTTTACATCCAAGCATAAAAATTTCATAAACGATCGCCGGAATTGGTTTTGCCATAACAGCAAATGCCGTCGCTGTCTTGGAATGTGTATGTACAATAGCATTTACTTCCGGCCTCGATTTGTACACAGCCAAATGCATAAGACTTTCACTGGTTGGGCGGCATCCATTTTCTGATTCAACTACCCTGGCATCCATATCGATTACGACAATATCCTGAAAAACCATTTCCTCCCGGTCCATTCCGGTCGGTGTAATACATACATATCCGGTTTCCATATCTCTGATACTGAAATTCCCCGATTTATGCCTGCATAACCCGCTGCGGTCTGCCTGCAAAGCATATGTAACTACTTGCTGCTTCAAATCCTTTAACATTTTATCAACGCTCCCATTCGTTTTAATTTTTAAATTATTCTCACTCTTTAGTTTTATTATAATTTTAAAAATTATTTTGTCAAGTATATTTTAACTTAATTTTAAGTTATTTTTTGTATATATTTAATAAACTAATTATATATTACCTATATAAAAGCATAATATGCTAATTATAAAATACAAAAATTCATTTCATGTGACTTATATACTATTTTAAGTTAACAAGTAACTTAACAAATTATACAAAAAATCCCTTGGAACATATTATCTATAATGTTCCAAGGGATTTTTTATTATTTTATTCTTTTTTCACTTTGAACCACGCCGCATACATCGTTGGCAACACGAGCAAAGTAAGGATTGTCGCAACAAACAGTCCGCTGGCGATAGCAACAGCCATCGGTCCCCAGAATGTATTGGTCACGAGCGGCATCATACCAAGGATTGCTGCTGTTGCCGTAAGCATAATCGGACGAAATCGCAAAACAGCTGAGTCAACAACTGCATCCCACGGTGCCTCACCATCAGCAAGATGCTTTTGTATCTGATCAATGAGAATGACTGAATTTCGCAGAATCATACCGCTGAGGGCAAGTATGCCAAGTTCTGCCACAAAGCCCATCGCCTGATTCGTCAGCAGCATACCAAAGCTTACACCGATAAGCCCAAGTGGGGCTGTCAAAAGTGCCAAAAACATAAGTTTTGCACTTCTGAGCTGAAATATAAGCAGCGTCATAATAATAAAAAGCATGACCGGAATCGGCACCATAAGATACTTTGCCGAATCCCGACTATCAGAAAGCGCCCCTCCAACATCGATACTATAACCAAGCGGCAGCGCATCACGGATGTCCTTCGTCGCATCATACGCTTTCTGTGTCTCATCGTTGGCTGTACCTTCTTGAATATTTGCCTGTACCGTAATCGTTGGTTTAAGGTCACGGCGCCAAATAAGACCGTCCTCAGCATCGTAGCTGATCTTGGCAATCTGATCAAGTGGTACATAACCAGCCGAGCCGAGATAAATAGGAATATCTTTAATCTTTGAAAGATCTGATCGATCTTCATCTTGCAGCTTCAGCATAATATCTATCGTGCGATCACCTTCATAGTACTGAGCCACCGATGCCCCTGACAGCTCTGTATAAAGCGTCTGTGCCAGTGTCTGCCCCGTGATTCCAAGTGCACGCAGCTTATCCTGATCAAGAGCGAGATGCATAACCGGAGTCTTTGCATTCCAGTCAAGATTAATTTGTTTATTATTTGGATTCTCATGAAGGCGCGCTGCAACTTCATTTGCTATTGCACGAACCTTATCATGATCATAACCAGACACGCGCAGCATAATCGGATAAGCTGCCGGTGGTCCTGTCTGAATAAACTTTATATTGCTGCGAACATTGGGATAGTTATCATTCAGTTCCTGCTGGATTTTTGCCGTAAGTGCCTTACGTGCATCAACATCCTTTGCTGCAACAATAAACTGAACATAATTCTTTGCCGGCAGAACTGGGTCCATCGTCAAAACAAAGCGCGGGG
>Ga0172378_10002327_pt1 | contig 17766 bp, 22 predicted proteins | sample GrowelOW332metaG_FD_119755 | JGI IMG/M metagenome (GOLD analysis project Ga0172378, IMG submission 119755) | Groundwater microbial communities from an aquifer near a municipal landfill in Southern Ontario, Canada - Pumphouse #3_1 metaG | ecosystem: Environmental > Aquatic > Deep subsurface >... | reverse complement strand
TTTAAACTTTCATAAGTATCTCATTAATCACTGGGGTGATGTGACTTCTTCATCTTCTTCAAGCGTGCATGCAGTTGTATAAGCCTCTGGCTCGGTATCCTCAGAGCACACGCATTGACCGTTATGCCATACTTCATAATGGCCATAAGCACATTTAACTTCATACATACGGAAGCCCTCCATCTTTTTTTATTTATAGGAGTGTATGAATTATTAAATTATTTCAAAAGACTATGTCAGTTTGTATTTCTACTGTTGACTCTTTCCATATTTGCTAGGTCGGACTTCAATTCTTCCAGATATGGACGAAGATAAAACAAATCTTGTTCAGCTTTCATAATAAGCCCTTCTGTTTTGTAAATCTTCCCTTTAATTTCTGACGTGTCAATCACAATTAAGACTCTTTTCTTTATAAAATATTAGTTTGACGTTAATCTAACGCAGAATAAATGTTTTTTGGCAAATCTGTATGATATCCTACGCAAGATAGCACTTCGCTTTTATAAACAACACGACATGGTGCGCCGTTCATTAATGCAGACTCTTTCATTAACGGACACTTCTTAAAGTTGCATAAATTTTTACCCGTCGATTTCCTACAATTTTTACACGCCTTAAATGCTTTATATAAGAATGCGGGAAATCCGCACTCCATAAACGGAACCAACATTTGCATCGCCTCCTTTAAAATTTATTAACGAGCTTCTCAAAATCGCCTTTAGCATTATTAAGCAGCATTTTGACATAACTAATCAAGCCTAAGCCAGAATAATTATTAATCTTGCCTAGAGCATAGCCATTTTTTACTAAGATGCCTAGAAATTCATTAGCTATCTCTTCCTCAAGATAGATTTCTGTCATTTCATCTTGCCGGTAGACCACTTTTACATGGTCTACCGGTGTATCCCCGAAAATTCCATTGAATACTCTAGTGGCGCTCGCGGAATTCAGGTTACGAGTGAAATTATAGATGCGCGCTAATTCGCTCTTGTCCAACACTAAAACCATTCCAATATCCCTTTCGATTTATATTTATTAGACGCCTATCCTTTAATAGTTTACTGTACACTGCATAACGGTACCAGTTCCCTCATCAAGAAGAACTGTCGCATCCTTAGGAATATATCCATTCCACCAAATTTGCATATCCCAATTGCTAACAGTTACATATGCAACAGAACCAGTGCGATTAACTTTACCATTTTTAGGAGCGCAATCAGGATAAAGAGAACCTTCATAGTCTGCACAATAATCATTAATGGCAGCATATGCGTTATTTAAAAGTTGCTCATCAGACACTGCAGGAGCTTCTAGGGATGGATCTAATGCTGTTGGATCACTGCATTCGCATTCGCTAGAAGCGCTATAATAGTCATTGCAGTACTGATAATAATCTTTAAACATGCTGTCATAACGATCATTTGTAGTATCAATTGAAGACATCATAATGCCGTATACAAATGGAGAATCGGGGTCTAAGAACATAATATCGCCATAATTGCCATCGGAACTGATGTCAATCATAAATACAGTGCCGTCAGAGGTTCGGCAATAATAACTACTGAAAATATTGTCGGCTGATGCTTCATCTGCAAATACATAATCGACATCCCATACTGGATCTCCATAATAGGCATTGAATACTTGATAATCATTCATATCCAGAATGGATTCTGCAGTAAAAGTTACATCAACTACTCCTGAATAATTGCGATCAAAGCAATCGCAGAAATTATTTGCGTCTGAGGTGATCTTCCAACTCTTAGACAAGGCTTTTTCAAAAACCATTCTTGCGCTATCGACGCTATTAAAACGGCCCATTGATTCAGCACCTACTACTTGAGTGAGACTACAATCTTTAAAGAGTTTTTCCGTGTCTCCAAGATTAGTGCTTGCAGTAGCAAGGTCTTCATCGCTTGTGCTTACAGATGTGCTCTCTGCGAGTCCGGATTGTGCACCTTCATTGGCGTCAGTCTTAGGCTGACTAGTGTATTCATGCGCGAATACGGTGATTATAAGTGTTGCGATTAGGAACCCAACGATTGCGATGATTTGTGTTTTGCTTTTCATGATTTTTACTCCCTTTCAATATAATTTAATATGAGTATCTTACGTATTTCTCTATATAAATAATATATTGATATAAGAAATAAAAATGCCAATATTTGCATGCTTTAGCCCCTATATAGTAGAGTAATATTCTACTATATAGGGGCTTTTATTAAATAATACTTAAAAATAGCAAGAATTCATTAATTATAATATCTACATTTATATCTAAATATTCTGTTCCATTAATATTAGGATCGAAATCTACAAATTCAAATGTTGAATTAATAATCGCCGATAATTTCTTTAAAATTGTGTGCTCCTTCTCATCTAGAGCTGAAATATATTTAAATTTAGAAGCAATAATATTTTGATATACGGAAGAATTTTCTAGTTTATCTAAGAATTTAGAATTCTTAATTGAATTCTCTTTAAATCTTCCTTTAATATTTGCAGTACAGATTTGAGGAAGAACTATCATTCCTCTAAGCTGAAAGTACTTTTTCATATATATAATAAGTTCTATCGTTTGCGCTCTAGTTAGTCCATAAATTGCATTTGTGTCTTTGAATCTTCTAGAATAAAACGAGTGAAGCAGCGATTCGATGATAGGATTAATTTTAATATTATTCATGTAAAAATTAAATTCCTCTGGAGTAATATCAATATTAAAATTATCTTCAATTCGCTTCATAACTTGTGTATTATTAATAGCATCGATTAGAACATTGCTTTCATCTAATTTATAAACAGACATTTCTAATGCTTCAGCATGACTTAAATAATCATCTGAATCAGACATTGAATCATCTGCTCCAATTTCAAAAGGTTTGCTTTTATAATTCTCTGAACTATTATTTTGATTAAAATAATGAATAATACCATCTATGAAAGACACGCATGATCGAGTATAATCTAATTTATGTAGGGACTTAACTAGAAGAACATCATGAATTAGTTCTTCTTGATAAATGCCCTTTGTGATTCCATACAGTTGCTTTTTTTGATTCCAGATACCTTTATTTGCAGAATAATAGCGGTCTACTCTATATTCTACAAATCGACATAACGCATTGAAAATATGGACATCATTTTCTTCAAATTTTTTAATGATTCTCATATACAAAGCGTCAAAGCAAGGTATATAATCTTTTTTGCCTACAAATGATTCATTGATGTTAGAAAAATGAACGCATAGAGGCAATGTAAGTCTGAAGCAGAAAGATAATGCAACTAATTGAGTAGCTTGAATATTAGTAATCTTTGGAGTAGTTTTAAATTTGCCTTCCTTATCACTATTAATATTTATTTTATAAAGATCGTGAGCCATTCTCTTAATTTTAGATACTAAAGAATTTGTAATAATACGGTCCATTACAAGATTTCTAAAACATTCTTGGGTTAATGCAGGCTTTTGATCGATTATAAATTTTACTGATAGAGTAGACAAGAATAATTCTTTGTCTTCATCATAAAAATTAAGAAAATAATTAATATGCTTAACCACATCATCCATGCGGTCTTTATAATGATTTTTTCTAATATAAAATATTGGCAAGGCAGTGCCTTCATTAAGGCCCAGCTTTTTTTCATAGAGAGCCTTTACTACTTCATTTTCATATACAAAATATTGATCGTCACTAGGACAATTCCATACTTTTAATTCTGGAATTGATCTAGACATAACTTCTTCACTTGGCTTTATTGATGAAGTGTTAATTGTATTAGGCTTATCTTCACAGACTTGGTCTGAGTCTATTTTTTCTTCATTTTTAATAGGGGCCTCTGATATAATAGGATTATTAGTCTCCTTTTTTCTGCCCACGTCTTTGTATCCTCCTATTTAAAAGAATTTTAGCTGCGTACTATTTTATTTAGTACTTAATAATAATATATTACTTTAAATCTTGTGAATCTTCTTACCAAATAATGTTTTTTGTATATTATTCGTTGATGACGTCTTTTTAGTAAAAGGCGTGAATAGCGAATGCCTTCTATCTGATTTATTTTTATTAGGGATTTTATTAATCTCTTTTTCAGATACAGTTGGCTCTTTTTTCCTGGTTAATTCTTTATATTTATTTTCAATTATTGATTGCTCCGGTATATTATTAGTAAAAAAGTAATCACTCTTAATCGTAGTTCCACCTAATTTAGCAAATTCAATACGAGATTTACCTGACAATGTAATGAATTTACCTGCTAAATAAAGACTTCTTTCATAAGAAATCAATTTTTGACTATTACGCACTTCAGGACTATTATGTAGTATCTCGCGATCATATTTATCTTTAGACCAGGATAATAACATTTCTTTCTCTTTAAATACCTCAGCATAGGTATATACAAAAGAAGGTGAATTAGAGAAGCATTGAAAATTTAAATGCTTTACATCATGTACACCCTCGGGTATACTATGGGTATCAAATTGAAATACTATTTGATATTTTAGACCTTTAGCATGTCTACTTGGGAGCTGTACTACATATACAATGTATCTCTCTTTCATCCAATATACTATCATTGACATGCTATACCTTAATTCTTCATACTCTTTATCTAAATGATTTTTAATTTCACTTAATCCTAATGAAATACCTTTGCCCATAGGGCTATTTAAATATTCATATAAAGTCATATTGAACCACACCGTCCTATCTGTTGGATTGATTTATTCGAGTGTTACTTTATGATTGATAAATTATATAAAAAAGAGAGTACTTTAAAAGTACTCTCCCTCATGCTCTTCAGGAAACATAGCAAAATCCTCTTCACAATTTCTAGCTCTAAATGCTTCACTGTCTTCCTTTAAATCTTGAGAATGCAACTCATCACTATCGCCTTCGCCTGCTACAATAGTGAAAGCGATGTTTGTAATAGTATCATTGCATTCATCGGTATGAGATGCAATCCAGCTTAAAGCTGAATCGCACTTTTGCTCCGATATACTTTCCTCATTTAAATATTCTATAATATCTGCATATGTAAGTGGATAATCTTTGAAACCAGTGGTCACCCAGAATTTGTTTAGATCATTGATAAAGCTTGCTGCTTTATCATGAGGAATAAGGGCCTCTTTAATATTGATTAGTGCGTTAGCTTTGGCCTGTAGTGCTTTAAATGATAGTGTGTTCATTTGTAATCCCGCCCTTTTAATAGATTTTAAAAGATAATTTTATATCTATACAATAATAATATATTAATAAAATTCTATGTTTTTACTATTAAATTTATAGGAGGAATTCATATCATGATTAAGGTATTCGAAGGTGGAACATGTAACAATTCTAAGTGGAGAGATGTCTTAGAGACTAAATTGGATAGTGCATGCGCTTTAAATATGATAGAGCTTTTTAATCCGGTAGTTGACGACTGGAATGCTGAAGCTCAAAAGAGAGAGGTTTTATATAAGGAAAATTGTGATTTTCAACTTTTTGTAATTACGCCTAAAATGACTGGAGTTTTTTCTATTGCTGAAGCAATTGATTGCTCCAATAAAAATCCTGAAAAATGTATTTTCTGTATTTTGCAAGAAGATGAAGGTGATGCATTTACAGATGGACAGATGAAGTCATTAATTCAAACATCAAAAATGATTATTAATAATGGTGGTCATGCATATGCATCTATTAAATCTGTTGCTGACTATCTTATGACAAAATCGATTGTGTATAAATAATATAAGAAGTAGTGCTAGTTAAACTAGCACTACTTCTTATTTATTAACGATTCTTTTTAAAGAAACTTGAAATTTTCTGGAAGACACTCATATTAGTATTTAATTTACTAATAATAGTATCTGCAATTGCAGATGTCAATTGCTTTTGGACTTCAACCTTTTGCTCAATTGCTTGAGCTCTCGTCATCTTCCTATCATAAACGAGATTGGTAGATAGAAATTGATTGCTGGTTAGCATGAGAGACAGAATGCCTAGGATAGCTTTGAGAATCTCTACATCAGTCGATACTGAATTAATAACCGTTAGATCTTCCATGTCATCAAAGGTTTCTGTAACGAGATTATACCCAAGATTATTGCTAACACAAAATTCTATAATTTCTTCATTATTAAAATTCATATTTAATGAAGTAATTCTAGCCATAGTTTGGGCGCCCCGAACGTTAACGCGTCTCTTAACTTCATTAGAATATTTATTAGTCAAGACTGCATTTGTCATTGACAAAAATACGTTATTAAGCATATTTAGAATATCGAATTCCGAACCGGTCAATGTTGAATCTTTCATTAGTTCGCGAATAACTTTAATTGTAGCGAGATTCAATCCTCTGATATAGCCATTATCATAGGCAGATTTGCATGCCAGAACAGCATCATCGACAGAATCTTTAATACAGTGCTTCTCTAATTCAGAGGCACCACCTACTTTAATAATGCCCATCTTTCCAATTAATTTAACATAGCGCTGTTGAGCGTTCATAAAGTCTTTATTAAGATTCGTATCAGACTTATTAGCCTTTTCTTTAGCAAAATTATAGTTTTGCTCTGCTTCATTCAGAGTCTGCTTATATAAATTCTCGTTATAAACGGAATCATAATCTTGCAATACTGCATAAGTATCCGAAATAGTAATTTTATTAATATGACCAAGGCAATGGTCAAACAAATCTTCAGGGGATTCAAAATTATAAGTAGGAGCTTTGAGAAGCTCTTCTTCTACTTTTTTATCAGGATTTTCCTGATTATGCATCATTGCATAAATAGCTCTTACTTTACCAGTATCTAAGATTTGTCCATTGACGAGCATATTCAGATCTGACATGTATAGATGCTGAATATCTAAAGAAAGAGGAATTTGCATCATCAAAATATTAGGAACCTGATGTTGTTGAATCATGCCATTAATTGCAGTTCCCATAAAATTGGTAAGAATATCATCAAAATAAGGGGCAGCTATAATAATTGTCTTATGTAATGCATTAGCATAATTGCTAAGCATTGAAATGATTTTAGCATGCTCATTATAAGTAAGATTGTGATTGAATAAGGCAATCAGTGCTTCTCCATGATTCAATTCACAAGTTTTATCATCAGTATTTACATAAACTTTATGATTCAATGTACCGCACTCAAAGCGATAGCCAGTCTGAATTTCATAATCTAGTTTATTGCCATTATCAAGGGTAACATAGATATTAGGATTATTAGTTTCTTGATAGATTTTTTGAATAATATCAGATAAACCTTCATTTGAGTTAGAGGAGACATATGCAATCTTACGAATATCAGAAAAATCGCCGTTTTTATCAATTAAATGAAGTTCATCTCCATTAAGAAGCTTATTAATAATCTTATCTCTGACTTTTTCAAGATCATTCATGAAATCCACTTGTCTGAATTCATTATTATCCTGATAATTTAAGATTTCTTCAAGGAAAGCATTAGCGCCAATCAGTGCAGATGTTGTGCCGTCTCCAACCTTATTAACGATTGTAAAACTGATTTGTCGAATGCACTTATAGATACTATCATAAATAGGATCATTGAAATGCAATCTATTTAAACACGTCCAGCCATCCTTACTAGGATAGGTAAATGTTGAATCATCAATGATGGTTGTACTACCAAATGGTCCTAAAGTTTTTACAACCATGTCAGCGGCGTATTTAGAAATATTAAATACTGTATTTCTAAAGTCTTCGCCATTAATTAAATTCGCAGAAGCAGCTATATCACTATAGCGGTCTCTAATGTTTGTATCGTCTAACATAAATTATATTTCCTTCCCGTTTATATAGATTAGCCCACTGCATCAGGATCTAATTCATTTTCTCGCAAATCTCTTCTAATGCAGTCGACATTGGCATGCACTATTGAAGTAATATGCTTATTAATTATCGACTGATAATAGTCTTCATTCGTGTATGATGGTAATATATTAGAACTTTTTGGGAACGTCAGTGTGTCGACGTTATTTCTTAATATGAATAGGGTTTTAGACAGATGCTCTTTATTTTCATATTCAATTAAGTATTTTAAATCTTCAGGATTACCTAATAATACAGTAGTAATCTCTGGATGATTTTTATAATAAGTTACAATATTTCCAGTTATGATATTGATCTTATTAATATTTTGATTATATTCCGCCTTAATATTATTAATATCAGTTTCCGTATAATCAATACCTTTTATGATAGTAATACTTTTAACATAGTCCATTTCACTTAAATTAATGAGAGACTCATTAAAAAAAGTATTATGTAATGCGGAAACTCTATCTTTTTCAGTAATCAAGCTCAAACAGGTTTTTTCTATACTTTCTGGGGTATAGTCTTCATTAGTTAAAATATCTAGTAGTTGCTCTGCCTCATAATACATCACTGAATTATATAATTCATCTGGTGGTAAAAAAATATAATTTTTTAATTTTGGATAGCTTGATATCACATCATCAAGATGATCTTCTAGTGCAATAATTAGATTTTCTGCAGTACTATGTATGAAGCCTTCATATTCAACTAGAATATGCTCATTTCGATTATTTTTTCCTATAGGCTGTAACAAATCAAAAGTAGCCATATTATTATACCTCATGTAAAAAAGAGGGAAACGAATCCCTCTTTTTTATTAGACAATGCCATCTAGGCCATTGATTTCTGTAGCAGGCGGCGCATAAGATTGGGCATTATTATTAGCATTATTCCATGCATCACTATTGCCATTTGCATGATAATTATTATAGCCGTTTGAGGGAGGAGTTACTCCCAATTTATTGGCAATTGACGTAAGATAACTGTATTGATTGTCATCTCGGAAGTGATTATGATATTTTGCGGTATGCGCGCATGCGCCATTAGGCACATTATTTAGATACGCTTCGAGTCCCTTTGTGAACAGATAGAAATCTGCATCAATCATAGGGAGCTCAAATTCTCCACTATCTGTATTATACTTTTCGATGGCAGGAGTTTTCACAAATGTAAATACAGTAGTATTCTTAGGCTTGCGATCTGCATCAATATCGGTATGATAAAGAGCAAACACATTACCATTTTCAACTCGAATTTCAAATACCATATCTTTCTTCATTGAAGTAAAAACTCCGCCATTGTAACTAATACCTTCTTTATATGCAGGAAGGACTTTATGAATAATAATATCATAAAGAGCTGCGACTCTCTCCTTGGTTAGAACAAGATTCTGTCGCTTTTCCTTAGGATATGTTTTCTTTCCGCCCTCTTCAACTGCAGTCCATAACCCGATTGATAGAGATTCATTAAGAAACCCTACCTTCATAAGCATTCCATTTGTATCGAAAAATGTCATGCCATTAGAGTTGATATTTGTTTGGTTATCGTATGCCATAATATATTCATCCTTTCAAAAATTAAATTAATAAATTATTTATTAGAAATCTGTATGATAAAGAATACTTTCTTAATCTAAGAATGTGGAAGTGTCGATGCACTCATTTTGATAGTCCTTCTCTTTTTTAGATACTAAAACATTATTATCTTGATCAATTGTATCTGCAATATAATAGCCAAGAGTATTTAGCGCCATTACTAGAATAAATTTGCCAATAAGCTTACCGGTTTCTTTCATTTTAAATTCTCCTTTTATAGAAATATTAGTTTAGAGTTTACTTCATTAAAATAATATATCGCGGAAAAATAGAGATAGAGACAAATGTCTCTATCTCTATTTTAATTTAGAACATAATAAGTTTTAATGCACTATCTGCCAACCGAATCTTAGCTAAGAAATCCCTGCATATTTCTTCGGATACATCAGATGAATTCTTAGATGCTTTTTGCCTCAAATGAGAAGGCGAACTAGCGGCTTTATTATCGGCCGTTGTGTCGTGAATGATTGTTTTCATATACCCTAGCCCCTTTATTATGACAATAACGGTGTCAAATAGCATTAGGAAAAGTATTATAGGTCTACCATATTTGATAGATAATTAGTTGTCGATGTTGTTTTTAATACTTTTAATCCCAATGATTCCATTATCGGATAAAATAATGATAATGTGTCATTTATAATTTTATCGCAGTCTACCAAATCGCTAAACCATTCTGGAAGTGGAATATCTGTGTTCTTAGGCTTAGCAATATATTTAAGACCTATATTAGATAAATCCTTATTACTATTTAATAAAATGTTCTTTTCCAAACTATAATATGCCTCTGGGTATTTTTCTTTAAACCATTCCATATTTCTCTTATTGCGAAGGTCTTTAATGGGCACAATATCCGTATCTGTTGGCAGTTCCATTGCGTATTTAGGGCATAAAGCATTCCATAATAAGATGCTTGTATATCCCTGAGAAGAATATGGCTTTTTATAATGCCCGGCTAATTGCACATTGGCCTGCTTAAAATATTTACTCTCACCATTTTTCATACTATTCTCAATATCTACCCTAAGTTCCATTAACTTAGCAAATATCTTTTCGACATCGATTCGCGCTGCTTTAAGAATATCATCTTGGCAAATATTTTCAAAATAGTCTCGCACATATGGTTTTGTAGTACTCTTCTTAAAATCAAATCCTTTAATTTCTGGGAGGCCTTCACCATTATTTAATAGCTGGCCCTCTTGCAAAATACTATTAGAGATATATCTTTTCTTTTTATCAGTAAATAGCATTCTGGATAGATAAAATTCATTCTTCATATTTAGTCTCTTAGCATATTCGGGGGTAACCTTCATATACTTACAAAGAGACTGTAATGCTGCATCTACTACGAAACCTAAATAGCAAGTAATAAGATTAACAGCGATGAAAGTCAGGCTTGATTCAGGTTTATTATATTGCTGATTCATAACGTCATTTTTGATATATTCGATAAAATGATTAAGACAAATAAAGTTAGAATCAGTATCTTCTGCTAGAATAACCTTTTTATCCAGATACATATTTTTTCTTACACGATCAAATACTGGATGATTATATAGGACAAATACTTTATAAAAGTCCCAGATATCTTGAGCGACTGTTTTGCAGTCCCCTTCTTGAATCATCTCTAGATCAGGCAATGTTAATTCTGTAATATGGTCCATTAGATAATGATATTTATCTATAATAAATGGATTTTTATTAAATGCCGCTAAATTATTCTTATAATAAATCAAAAGTAATTCTTCTGGAGATTTATTTGATAAAATAGTATGAATCACTTCCATTAATGAATCATCATATTCAAATTGGCATTTGCTCTTAATGCGATTATAAGTTTTTTCTAGAATATCATTATTATAGTCGATGAAATTAGAAGCATTTAATCCTTTAAGTGATTTATATTCATCATGCAGATTATCCAAGAAACTGAATAATTCTGATTCGGTGCTAAAAGATATAGAATCGCCTAAGAAGTTTTCGAATGCTACTGCAGCCGAGCTAATAATTTGTCTTCCCTGGTTAGTAATCGACTCAGCAATGAATCGATTATAAAATAAGAATCCGTGATATCCCATGCAACCATACCATCTTCCATTTCTCAGTGGAAGACTGACTATATCATCACATAATTTATCTATATTTGATAGATAAATCACATGCCTTGCGCTTCCATTTAAAGGGTTTATTCTAGACTAATCTCATCTAGATACCTACCTTTATGTATAAGGCTGTACTCTACTCGCTTCTTTTCTATATCATTTCTGATATAAATATGCTTTCGATAGTCGATGAACCTTTATCCATTCATATAAATCTACCTAGTTCATATAAATTTATTTATATGAATGGATACTTGGCTGCGTGATTGGCTCTATTCACTACCTTTTTACGTATATCATTGAAATAATTATCTTGTTCGGATAAAGTCCAATGCCATCTATATATTGCTACATAGACTTCGTAATAGTGACTTAACAAGCTCGTCCCCGCAATTCACAAGGTTTAGACAGCTCATATGTTGAATTAATAAAATCACTGGATTGACGTAAATTTCTGACACGAAATGGAACGATCTCATCCGCATATTCAGAATATTGCTCAATAACTGAATTACAGATTTCTCGATTTGATCGATCTGGATTAATTCGAAGTTCATTTAAAATTGCATTTCTAATTTTAGGATCTAAAAGACGCTCATTGGGACTTTGATAAAGTCCTGATAGAGGAATACCATACTGACTAGAGATATCCTTGCAATGCTTTCCTTGACGTATATCAGAAATTGATTGCGCAGAACGATTGAGAATGGATGAAATATATGCATTCGATTTTCCGTCTACAATCATCTGACATACTTGATGAATTTCTCCATCAGACATAAAATTCTTATCATGATAAAATACACTTTCTTTATAATTGAAATTGTATAGTTCATTGAATTTATCATAATAAAGAATTCGATGAATAATGATAGGATCTTTTCCAACAAGATCTGCAATCTCTTTTTCCGTATGATACTCTCCGCTTTTAGCTAATTGATATATTTCATCAATTAGTTCTTTTGAATAATTCTGTTTTTGCTGTTTATAATTGAAGTTATATTCATTGGAAACATTGGACCATTGTTTTCCAGCACGAATATTTTGCACGCTATCTCTTGATACATCAAGTTTTTTAGCAATCTCTTTATTCGAATATCCTTTTTCAATCATTTTACAAACTTCATGAATTTGATCTGAAGAATATTTTTTGATTACCTGCATTCCTACATCATTATAGTCTTCCAAATGATACTTTCGAGTTATCTGTTCCCATTGGGAAGTATTTGCTAAGCGATAAATGAGTCGCTTCATTGAAGATTCGCTATAATCTTTCAAGAATGGTAAATATTCCATAATATATTTCATGGATTTACCTTTATCCATCAGCTTACAGATTTCTTCGATTTGCTCTTCATTGAAAGCTTTTCCAGGAATCAGATTCATTTGTGATGCATGAATGATATTTTCTTGAGGGGTAACCATTTCTAGATTACTAAGATAGGTGTTGTATTTTCTGCCGTCTTTATGATTAACAAATAGTGCTGGATCCCAATTTTCTAAAAATGCTTCTGCAATCAATCGATGAACTAGATATGCATGATTATCAATATTTACTCTTGGATATTCATCTTCAGTCCCGTATATTTTTAATAGGAACTTATGACGGGCAATATTATAAACTAATCCATCTTCATTAATAATGATTGGATTATCATTTACAATAATTTGCTTATACATCATTCCTTCATAATCAAATTTATCATATCCTGTTTTAATAAACGATTCAATGATTTCATTATCATAATCAATAGAATGCTTATCAAGAATAAACATCATATCTTTATCAATTGGAACTTTAGTATTAATTTTAAATTTAGATTTGCCATAAAAAGTTCGAATTAGAGCTTTTATGATTGGCACATCTTTCTGCACGCCATCTTTATTTGTTAATAATACAGAATATCCAGATTTCTTTGTAAAGCGATGAAATGCAATTGATTTTAATGATTTTTTACTAACGATAATGCCATCATTAGTAATATAATAATCGTCAAAATGAGGAATATTGTAGTAACGAGTTCCTTTATAATCCATAAGAATTTCCTCCTTTCTATAATAATATGTTGATGAATATCTCATTATTTGATATTTGAGCAATATTTTTATATATCAGAAATTAATGAATGATATGATTTTTATTAATTTAAACTTGTCTTAAAGCTGTTGATTTTTATTTTGAGATTTAATTGGGCTATATCGCGCATAAGCCATTCTTCTGAAGTCTTATCATATTGCTTGCGCTCTTTTTTCCTTCTTTTACGTTCAGCCATGATGTATGATATAAAGTCAATAAGTGGATTTTCTTTATCAGCATGCTGTTGATATAAAACCCCTCCGCCACCTATGATTAATTGGTGACTTTCAATTAAATCAATTAATGATAAAATATTACTTTTAGCAACTACATTTGTATAGTTATTAACCAATGTAATTTTACGATTATTAAGGTATTTACTAATTTCTTTATCTAGAAATTTCATGCATTTATTTTTGTCAATATTATCTTTTCCATAATAGGATTTTAATGATGTATACGCTTTTTCTTTCCATTGTGTTAAGTAATACGCTTCAGGCAAAATATTTTCCTCCTCTTATAATTTATTATATAAGTAATATATCATTGATTATTTCTTTGTCAAAATTAGGATATCTTAATAATTATTTATAAAAAAAGAGAACCTACCATAGGTTCTCTTTTTGCAGATAAATCTCAGCACCAAACTACATAGTGCCAAAATCCTTCTTTATCCTCGCACTTCGATGGACGTTGATATGCCATTTGATCATTAGGCCTAATCGCTTTCCATCCGGATGTTGTTCCAGATGTAATGCCATTATCCTTTAAAGCCTGATCAACCTGCTCATATGCATCTGGGAGAGTCGGGTCGATATCTGTGCAAATAATGGCATTCATGATAGTTTCTTTAAGCATTTTAATATGATGCATATTTGTCTCCTTTCAATAAAGCGGTTCGCCATATCCAAAAACGGGAATTACAACTGGGACAACTTCGTCATCAATATTTTGAAATTCCTTTATCATGCATAGCACGACATCTCCATCTATGTCGCAGCCATGTTTCCTTAAGAATTTCAAAATATTTATTTCTGGATCAAATTGTACAATAGAATGTTCGTTTCCGGAAATAAATCCATACTGAGGATTACGTATATAATGGATTACTGTAGGAATAATCATTCCCACTTTCAATTTTGTTAGATCTTTCATATGGTCTCCGTTTAAATCTTAATAGGTATAACCTAAAGTTTCAGCGTGACCAATTATAAGTCTGGAATATTCAGAACTATAATTGCCTTCGTTAATGCATTCTTTTGCATTACCAGGACCCATGTTGTAGTACATGAGCACCAGATGCATATTAGAGATTCCATAGTTATCTCTGATATCATCGAACATAAACATGGAAGCTTTCATGGAATCCTTGGCGCTCATAAAATCGAGATTTCCAAGATTATTTTCAATCCAAGAGAAATTTTCATCACGAATTTGGCAAAGACCATAATCATGGTTATCACTAGAAATCTGACTGGGTTCATATGTAGATTCTTTCCACATCAAACTCATAAATACAGGTAGAGGGAAATTGTGTTCTTCACACAGATTTTTTGCATACTGCTGTAAATCTGCAGAGAGAGCTTCATTTATATAAATTTTAGATGTAGTCACTGTAGAAGATTTATATGTAATATTTGTGGCTGAAAGTTGCCGAATCTCTCCAGCTTTCAAGGCATCATCTTGAGCTTTAACTGCAGCATGAATAGTCTCATCAGGCACATTGCAATCATATGCATCTTTAGCTGGGGCAGTATGCATTTCAGAGGCAATATACGTATGATCTTCATTTTTATTATTATGCTTAGTTCCTATAAAATTGGCAGCGCACAGAATTGCAATTACGACTGCAATTATCAGGATCAACAATCTTGCTGTAGCAAAATATCTATTCCACCATTGTTTCATAGTCTTCGGTTCTCTCTTTCTATTCGAATACATCTTTTATAACCCTTTCTATTTCTTTATGAATTTTAGTTTACCGCTCCTATTGAATTTTTGCTCAATTGCTAATAAAAAGTGCTTCATATACAAAAATAATATATTACTCAAATAGATTAAAATACTGAAGAATTTATTTAACAATAAGTCGAACAACTTCGGTAATATAGCTTATTAACAAGAATATAAAGAATTTAACTATTACTAAGTTAATCATTTAGAAAGGAGACTTTTTTTATTATGGACAATCTCAAAAATATGTTGGGCCTTAATTCTGATCCTGTTGAAGAGGCCACTTTAACTTCTGCTGATGAGAGTATGATCTTCTTGTCTGCTCTGAAAGATGAGTGCACTGACGATGAGTATAAGGCTCTTGTTACTGAGGGCGCTACAGAAATGGAACTTTATGGCCTTGTCGATTCTGCTGATATTGCAACAGAAGCTCAGAAGAACATTGTACGGTTAAATAAGTTAGCCAACTTTAATAAGGTTCAGAAGAGAACGGCTATTAGATTGGCTGCGGCTGCTAAAGATCAGATGTTCGACAAGTATTCTAAGTTTCGCAAGTTGATGATTCAGTATCGTATTAAGATCTATAATAAGTACGGTAATAAGGCCAAGTCTGAGGCTAGAAAGATCATTTCTAATTCTCATCGCAAAGCCAGTTCCATGCATTCAGAGAACGGCAAGACAATTGCGCAGAAGATGGATAATCAGGTCAAGAAGTTCAATGATGAGCACAAATAATTAATCTATTTTTTAATTAAAAAAATGATATACGGTGAATTTATCACCGTATATCATTTTTATTACTTTTCATGAGATTGAATTAACTTAAGTTTACGATATTTTAAATCTGCCAGTTGCTTAGCAAGCATCATTTCTTCCATTGCAATATCATAAAATTCTGGATCTGCATGATTGAAATTTTGTGTTGCACTAGCATAATATAAGATTGCTTCATTATATTCATGCTCTGCCGTAATTTTCATTAATTTCTTTTGTGAAAAAATGTCTTTCACGCATTTTATTCTCCTATAATAAGATTATTGATTTTTGTAGTTCCAATTAATTCCATCATAGGTAAATATTATTTTAAATTCGCCTTCCGGCGTAACTATAATCACAAGTGTAAGCAATGCGGATTTCTCTATTTTGTAAATAGTTGAATGCTTTGGTATTTCAAAGTCTGAAGATGCAAAATTAATGTCTTCCTCATTTAGTCCAGAAGAAGACGCATGATAAAACTTGCCATCTTCATCAATAAACCAAAAAATGCCTTTAATAAAACCGCTATTTATAATTTTGCATGTAGAATAAAATTTTGAAGACCCGCAATCAGACTTAGTACTTATGATAAGAGTTCCTTAATTGTAGTGCCATCACACGTTGCAAATATAACAGGAGCATCTTGACTAGGATTTTGACAGGGAGTATCATCGGCGGTTAGAGTAACGGGCGTGTCATGATATATTCCTGATATAACATACAATCCACTGCCAATATATTTCATCATTTTGCTATTTAATTCATAATGATTATTGTCAAGTAGGATAGTCCAGTGCTCGCCGTCATCATTAGAAAATGCAATTAGCCCATCGTCAGAGGCACCAAATATAATATTGTTAGGAATGCTAATTGTATTAGAAACACATTTGCCAGGAGCAACTTCTAGAGATTTCATATTTATATCTTCTTTCTTTTTGAAATTATATAACCCTACTGGAGGCAAAAAGTTCTCCAGTAGGGTTATATTTATTAGAAATTATGCGTCAATTAACTCTTTATTTTTATATTTATTAAGTACTTCAAGAGCTTCTCTCTTTGTAAGAACTTTACCCTTCATTTCTTCGCACTGCCTAGAATTTTCCGGACAATACCCTAGCCTTACACAATTGGGGCCGGCATCTTTGAATAGATCAGGTTGCGCTTCTTTGCAGAGAACCATCATTTTACACGCTAAACTTCTAATTTCATGTTGCGCATTATTACAGCAACGAATGGCGAACCAATCTAATAGTGCATGACAATTAAATCCGATAATAGCTTTAAATTCAGTTGCTTGTGGTTTCATATAGCGAAGATCCTCTTCAGGCACTCCGTTTTCGACGCCCTCATTATACCATGATTCCAAAAGACCTAAAATATCCTTAGTGCCAAAATTAATATATGCATTACTGTTAGCGATGTCTGGACACTTTTGTGATAGAGAAATATAATGAGAGAGTGG
>Ga0172378_10002325_pt1 | contig 17773 bp, 14 predicted proteins | sample GrowelOW332metaG_FD_119755 | JGI IMG/M metagenome (GOLD analysis project Ga0172378, IMG submission 119755) | Groundwater microbial communities from an aquifer near a municipal landfill in Southern Ontario, Canada - Pumphouse #3_1 metaG | ecosystem: Environmental > Aquatic > Deep subsurface >... | reverse complement strand
TATCCGCGCAATGAGTACGCCCGGCGAGAAAGGTTTTTCGATGTAATCGTCTGCGCCTCTTCCCAGTCCCCGGATTTTATCAACATCTTCATGCCGTGCTGTCACCATAAGTATCGGTACATCAGTCTTTTCACGCAGTTTCCGGCAGACTGTAAATCCATCCATTCCGGGAAGCATGACATCAAGCAGAATCAGGTCGTAGCTGCCTTCCTGCCCTTTTGCAAGCCCCTCCGGACCGTCAGCGGCAATGTCCGAGGAAAAGCCCGACGCAGCCAGATAGTCGCGCTCAATTTCCGCAATTGATACATCGTCTTCAACAATAAGTATTCTTCCATTCATACTGATTCCTCCGCAGAACGGGAAACAGCGGTAAACGGAAACCGGATGATGATGGAAAGTCCTCCGGATTTATTATTTTCAGCCATGATCGTTCCCCCCATGCGCTGGACCGCTTTTGCTGCAATTGCAAGACCGAGTCCGCTCCCGGCAGCCGTATTCCTTCGTGCAGTATCACACCGGTAGAACACGGTGAACAGATTTGCGAGAGATTCCGGCGGTACTCCCGGACCGTCGTCCGTAAAAACAAGCACCGCGTTTTCCTTTTCGGCAGTGATGGAAATATGTACGTGAACAACCGGCTTTTTTTTATATTTCACACTGTTTCCGATAATGTTCTGACAGACCCGCATAAGCAGGTCGCGGTCGACAGATACGCAGGCTTCGTCAAACTGTCCGGTGATGATGCAGCTGTCCTTATCATATTCATCCCGGCACGACTGCACTATAGAGTGCATCTCTTCCGCAAGACTGCAGACTGCTGTGTGGACGGGAAAATCAGCAAATTCCATTTTTGAAAACAGAAACAGCTGAGAAATACGATACTCAAGTTCCAGAGCCTTCTGTCTGATCGTTATCAGATACTTCTGCTGCATGTCGGGAGTTGCGGCAATTCCGTCAAGCAGCCCCTCCACATAGGCACGTATCGATGTAACAGGCGTCCGGAGATCGTGCGAAATACCTGCAATAAGTTCCGTGCGGTCCGCTTCATGCTGTTTTACCGATTCAACTGATTCCTTCAAGTGTGCGGCCATGTCGTCGAAGCCTGCACATACCGGTGCAAATTCATCATTGTTTGCATATGAGATACGGTACGAAAGATTTCCATCGCGCAGGTCGTGCACACCCTTTGAAAGAATATCCAGCGGCTCTTCAATCCTTTTGAACACGAATGAAATCAGAAAACGGTTGGTACCCCATACGGAAAGAATTATAGTAAGTATGAGTACTGCCGCACAGCAGAGAATGAGAATCTTAAGTGCATGGTATGATGTTTTTCCTTCAATACCGTATATTTCAAGCCTGAATGTTCCGTTTGTGTTTATAATCTTTTTTGTATACAGTGAACTGACTCCATCCGAAACGAGCGCCTCCTCTCCGAGCTGACCTGCAGCAGTTAACAGTTTCTGATATCCTGCCGGAATTATGCCTTCCTGCGCAACAATGGTTTCCTGTAAAAAAATCCGGTAGGAAATTCTGTCTTCCTGGAAAACATCGTTCATTATGCTGATTTTTTTCTGCCAGCTATTCTGCGGTTCCCGTAATACATGTTCGACAGCAAGCGAAAGTTTTTTACTCGTTTCCGGAAAATCCTCGTCTGTATACAGACCCGGACGAATACCATGTTCGAGGGAAAAACGGACAGTCTGCAGGCATATAAGGCCGACAGCTGCAGAAGCAAATACAGGAACCGCGATCATGAGGATATTTGATATAAAAAGTCGTCTTTTAATTGTCACTTGATAAAATCCTATATCATAATTATAAACAGGAAATAAACATTGTGTCCATTTACGGCTGTGTACCATGCAGGTCAACTTTATTCAGGCAAATAATTCATCCGGCGGAAAGCCTGTGTAACGGGCAGTATATACAGGTGATTACTAAACGCCGTAAGAAACAGTATAATCTATGCCAGCAGGATCCTTCAGATGGAGAATAAAATGATTAACTATATTGAACGGGCCGTAACACCCTGTGAATTTAACCTGTTACGGAAAAGTGTCGGATGGAATGAATTTAACGAAAACGAAATAGGAAAATCATTAGAGCATTACCTGTACAGTATTGCAGCAGTTGATGATTCAAATGACAGAATAGTCGGGATGGGAAGAGTTTTAGGTGATGAAAAAATAGATTTCTTCATAAAAGATATTATTATAGTACCGGAATATCAGGGAAAACACATTGGTACCACTATCATGAATAAAATAATGGAATATATAAACAGGAACGCGGTTGATCTTGCCAATGTAGCATTAATGGCAGCAAAGGACAAAGAAACGTTTTATGAAAGATTCGGTTTCTCTGTCCGGCCCAACACCAGACAGGGAGCCGGTATGAATTTGAAAATAATCACCAACCTCGACGCAAGCGCGAGGTATGGAGTTCTCTAAAGGTATTGCAGTCGGGATTTAATACCCTGCATACGCCCCAAGGGGCGGGGTATTAAACCCTCCGCACGAATAAAAAAATAAACTGCCAAAACAAAAGTGCAGTATCCCATTAATACGTGAGTGATGGATAGTAAAGGAGGATAACGATATGGAATGTATACGAAAAGCAACAAAAAATGACAGCAAAGCACTTGTTGAACTGTCTGAACAGTTAGGTTATGAAACAAATGAAGAATTATTGCTCGTACGGTTTGAATTATTGAAAGAAAGGGAACAGGAAGTTTATGTCGCAGACATTGACAATACGGTTGTCGGCTACATTTCATTCGAAAAATATTATACACTTTATATGGAACCGGGATTGAATATAACGGCATTGGTCGTTGATAAAGATAATTATAAAAAAGGAATAGGAAAGAAATTAGTTCAGACAGCAGAAAAATACGCACAGGAACACGGATTATATTATGTACGGGCAAACTCAAGTTGTGAAAGAATAGAAGCGCACAAATTCTATAGAAAAACAGGATTCAATAATGAAAAAAACTACATAAAATTTATTAAGAAAATAAAGTAACTGCTTTCATGCCCGGAACACAGCAAAACCACAAATGACAGGTTAAACAATGTTGAGCGGACACCGCGTGCGCGGTTGAAAATTATAAAACTTGAAAAAATACTATGAAGAAATTAAAAAAAACGCTATAATTTTATATAGTGAGGTTCCAATGTCATCAATTCCCCATTTAGTTCAATATCAAGGCTCGAAAAGAAATCTAGCTGGAAAAATCTTAGATTATATTCCTAATAAGTGTGATAGAATTATAGAACCTTTTGCAGGGACCGCCGCTATTACAATGGCTTGTGCAACACATCACATTGCGGACAAATATATAATAAATGACTTAAATAAACCTTTGATAGAATTACTTAATTTAGTTGTCAATGAGCCAAAATATGTGTCAAGTGCATATACAAAAACCTGGAATGGACAAACAGCTGATTCTATTAGTCATTATTATAAAGTCAGAGAAGAATTTAATCAAACAAAAGATCCTGTTTTATTCTTATATCTCTTAGCTAGATGTGTAAAAGGCGCTGTTAGGTATAATTCAGAAGGAATGTTTAATCAAAGTCCGGACAAGCGACGAAGAGGTACTGCTCCTAAGACAATGGAAAAAAATATACATTCAATTTCATATATACTAAAGGGAAAAATAGATTTTTATTCGGAGGACTATAAAATATTACTGCAGAAAACACAACCTGGCGATATTGTATACATGGATCCACCATATCAAGGTGTATGTGGAGACAGAGATTCTAGATATTTTGCAGGTATTAGTCATTGTGAATTTGTTGAAGAATTAAGGAATCTTCATAATCGAGGAATTTCATTTATTGTCAGTTATGACGGGAAACTTGGTAAAAAATCTTATGGCAAAGAACTTCCCAAAGATATTGGATTAGAACATGTTTTTTTAAATGCAGGTCGTTCTTCACAAGCAACTTTACTTGGGAAAAAAGATGAAACAATTGAATCACTTTATGTCACAAGAGACCTGATAGAGGTAGTAGAAAAAATAGAAAAGGAAAATCAAAATGAGTTATTCGAAAGAGTTTCTTGAATTATTAGATTCTGTAACAGCAAAACGTCCAAGAACTGTAATTGATCATATTTTGAAACATGGTTTCATAACAACTGAAGAATTGAAGGATCAATATGGTTATAATCATCCCCCGAGGGCTGTAAGAGATGTTCGTGAACAAGGAATTCCTATTGAGACATATAGAGTTGAAGATTCTGACGGACGAAAAATAGCTGCTTATAAATTTGGAGCTTTTGATGGGCATAATATACAAAAGAAATCAGGACGTACAGTTTTATCAAAAAAATTAAAATCTGAATTAGTAAAAAGATATGGTTCAAAGTGTTTTATCTATAATGAAACTATGCCTGAACAAGAATTACAAATTGACCATAGAGTTCCTTTTGAGGTTGCTGGTGACCCAGAAGGAGAATTAAATCCGGATGACTTTATGTTATTATCTCCTTCTGCGAATAGAGAAAAAGATTGGTCTTGTGAGCACTGTCAAAATTGGCAAATAGAGAAAAATATTGAAGTTTGCAAAAAATGTTATTGGGCCTTTCCTGAAAATTATTCACATGTTGCGATGAAAGAAGTACGAAGAGTTGATTTGGAATGGGAGGGTGATGAAATCCCCTGGTATGAACAATTAAATGAATTAGCAAAGTATGTTAATAAAGATATACAAACTGTTATTAAAGATATAACAAAGAATTACAAAAAATAGTTTGCTGAACATTCCGTCCAACAAAAAGTTCAACTTGACATTTGTTTTGTCATAAAACCTGCTAAAGCCTTCCGCGTTCTTTACGCAGGTTTTACGCCAATTTTTGCTGCACAAAAAACACAAACGCAGGTAAAACAATGTTAGACGGATGTGCTGCCGCGCACGTAGAGAATGGAGGAAAAATATTTATGGATGGAATATACATCAAAGAAGTCAGTATTAATGATTCCCAAAACTGGAACATATATGAAATGCTTCAGGATATTGGAAAAGAAGAGAATGGATTCATAAACAGCGGGTATGGAATAGGCCGCAATGAATATGGGGAATTAATCAGAAAATATATAAAATACAAAACAGAGCCTGAAACAGAAAAGGGATATGTACCACAAACAATATTCTGGCTGTTTGATGGAAATGAAGTAATAGGGTATTCAAAGATGAGAAGTTACCTTACAGATAATTTACGGAAAAAAGGCGGACATATTGGATATGGAATAAGAAAAGCAAAACGTAATAGAGGATATGGAAAAATACTGCTCAGAGAAACAATAAAAGAAATTGAGAAAGCAGGGGTAAAAAAGATTCTTCTGACCAGCGAGGCAGCCAATACAGGATCACGGAAAGTAATTGAAAGTAATGGCGGTATCCTGGAAAAGGAGATAGAAAATGAATGTTATTATTGGATAATACTATAAATAGGAAGAAGCCGCCTGATAATGGCTATAAGAGGGTCGCCTCCGTTCATCTCTGAGACTTTTTTGAGATATCGTACGACATTTTCTGTCGTTGATTTCATTTTTGTCTGAGAAAACAGCAGACCCCAAGCTTACCATATTGTATGTCAGGTTGATCCTTCGGGCAAAGGAAAAATGAAAAGAATATTGTTTATTATTATGGTTTTACCATTAATTAATGCTATAGCACAGACAGATGGTTCAAAAACGATAGATTACCAGTCGATTCTGAATAAAAACAACACGATAGGAGTTGTTAAAAGATTTTCACCGGCAGATTATTCCGGGGTGTATGATTCAAACAAACCCTTTCCTGTATATAATGAAGCATTAAATGAAATGTACCAGGTTGATGTGATAAGTGCTGACCTGCGGAATTATGATCTAAGGAATAGATATAATGATTTGATACATTCTTCTTTTGATACAAGAACAAAATGGCCAAAATCATTACCCGATAATTTTAAACCGGATTTAATTATGGATATGGGAAAAGATCCCGGTCTTAATATTCGAGAGCTGCACAAGAGAAAAATTACCGGAAAAAAGATTGGAATCGCAATACTTGATTCCTGGCTTTTTACGGAGCATGACGAATATAAAAAGCAACTGAAGTGCTATGAGGAAATTCATGCATTAGAAGAGCCTACAATGCATGGAACATCAGTTTCGTCACTGGCCGTTGGAAAAACAGTTGGAGTAGCTCCTGATGCTGAACTATATTATATTGCAGTAACAGCTGGTTATTTTAACAATCAGTCATTTGACTATGACTATTTATTTCTTGCACAGGCAATTGAAAGGATATGCGAAATAAATAAGAATATTACAAATAAAATACGGGTTTTGACAATTACTTTACGGATAAAGCCGGAAAGGAAAAATTATGATTTAGTAATGCAAGCAATTAAAAAAGCAGAGCGCGAGAATATATTTGTTATATATGTTGGTTGTAAGGACTATAAAGGGTTATACCGTAATCCATTATCAAATCCGAATGATTTTAATTCTTATAAACCTGGGTTATACTGGCAAGATAGATTTTATACGGGTAAACAAGACGACAATGAAACACAATCATTACTAATTCCATCAGATTCGAGGTGCACTGCATCTCCTGCCGGTACTTCAGATTACACCTTTGATTCAGAAGGTGGACTAAGCTGGGCTGTCCCCTATATTGCCGGCATCTATGCACTTGCATGTCAAGTGTATCCAAGTGTAACGCCAGACATATTCTGGAAGGCAGCATTGGAAACAGGAAAGACAATTACAATCTATAAGGATAGTAAAGAATTCAGTCTGGGTAAAATAATCAATCCTGAAGGAATTATTGAGGTATTAAAATAAACCTGACAACCAGTTCAACGCCGATAAATTGTTGGCGCACTTTCTACTATCGCTGCGCTCCATACGCAGAAAGTGCGCCAACTTACTCCGCCGGACAAAGTTGCGGGTTAAGTGAATGTTGGACACATTACGCATTAAGACACTTGAACCAGAGCAAATACATTATGATATGCAGACAGCAGCGCAGGCATTAACAGGAAATTTAATATTGGTAACAAATAATACAGCAGAGTTTGAACGAATACCCGGATTGAAATTAGGGCACCTCTAAAAACTCACTTTTAGTGACGTTTTAGAGGTGCCGTCGAGTTTTAAGTCGTTGTAATATCACGACTTAAAACATCGCATTTTTAGAGGTTCCCATTAGAAAATTGGATCTTAAACCTGCCCGAATAATTATAGATATAGCTGAGAGTATTATATAAAATTGGATAAAATTATTGTTTTTTATTGCATTTATGATAATATTTATTGACAATGTATATAAATATTTACATATTTTCAATATGTAAAATGGAGGATTATATATATTGGCAAACTGAAGACCGGAAAACAGTAAAACGAATAAATCAATTTTACTCAACAATGATACCAAAAAAGGAGCAGAGACATGGATTTTTTTGAAACTTTAAACAGACGCAGAACAGTCCGCGATTTTGACGAATATAAAATCGATGACGGCACTATAGAAAAAATCATCGGAGCAGCATTTAAAGCTCCGACGAACGACCATATGCGCGACTGGCATTTTATTGTCATTACCGATAAGAAGACGGTGCTTGAATTAATAAATAAAATACCGGAAAGCTTCTCCGAAAAAGACATGCAGGAATTGATAAAAAACTGGAATCTGACGGATTCCTGTCAGCAGGGCTGCTACAGGAATGCTGTGCCGAAACAGTACCGCATGCTGGCGGATGCATCCTGTGTCGTTATTCCGCTTTTGAAGCTGAAGGTCGATGTAATGCATCCGGAGAATCTTTCACACTTGAACGGATTTGCTTCAATCTGGTGTGCGGTTGAAAACATTTTTCTGGCGGCAACGGCTCTGAATCTTGCATGTAATCTCCGTATTCCTCTGGGAGATGAAGGTGAATGGGCACGGAAAGTTTTAAATTTCCCCGCAGATTATCTGATGCCGTGCTTTATCGGAATCGGGAAACCGTCAAAAGATGTCCCCGCAGTTATTCAAAAAGAAATAAACATACAGGAACGGATTCACAAAAACTGCTGGTAATCCTTTAGTATCAGGGGACTGACGGAGCGTGATACGTCGTTTAAAATGTTGTATGAAACATGTCTCCGGGAATATCCTGCAGTCCGTACTCCCGATGCGGAATTCCCGTACGATACCATCCGCTCAAAAGAAACAGGCGGCAGCAGCTTCACGGGTATTCCGGGCCTTATGTGTGAAAACTGGTTCAAATAGAAAAACGTTACAAAAACAGCACCTCAAATCTTGAAAAACGTTACAAATAATCATATATTTAGTTAGAAAAACGTTACAAACGGAGGTTTCCCCTTGCTGGAACGTAAAATAGATCATGATCTTGCAGTGTGGAAAAGCGAAGGTGCAAAAAAGGCGCTGCTGATCGACGGTGCACGGCAGACGGGAAAGACGTTTACGGTCCGGGAGTTTGCCGCACGGAATTATCCCTGCTTTCTCGAAATCAATTTCGTCACGATGCCTTCTGCATCTGCGGTGTTTGAAGGTGACTTAAACGCCGATACGATTATTACAGCTCTTACAGCCTTCTCCCGGCAGCAGCTTGTTCCTCATAAAACGCTCGTATTTCTGGATGAAATCCAGGAGTGTCCCCGTGCACGGACTGCAGTCAAATTTCTTGTAGAAGACGGCCGGTTCGACTATATCGAATCGGGTTCACTGCTCGGCATACGATATAAACCGGTACCCTCATATCCGGTGGGCTATGAGACTCAGCTCAGAATGTTTCCTCTCGATTTTGAAGAATTTCTTACGGCAAACAACGTGCAGAGCGAAACAGTCTCATATCTCCGCACCTGTTTTGAAAAAAGCGAACCGGTAACCGAAGCGGTACATAAGACAATCATGCAGCTGTTCCGTTATTATGTCATAACAGGCGGCATGCCCGATGCGGTACAGCGGTTCGTAGACACGCACGACATCGCACAGGTCGTCCGGATTCAGAACGACATACTTGCATTGTACCGGCAGGATATAGCAAAGTATGCCGTTCAGGACAGACAGCGGATACGGGATATTTTTGACCGGCTGCCGTCGGAACTGAACACGAAGAACCGCCGCTTTATGCTTGCCGACATAGATCCTTCCGCACGGATGAACAGGTATGAAAGCAGCTTCATGTGGCTGTCGGATGCAGGTGTCGTACTCCCCTGTTACAACGTAACGGAACCGAAGACGCCGCTCAAAATAAACGAACTGCGCAATCTCATAAAGGTTTTCATGAACGACACGGGACTGCTCTGCGCTGCTTCAGTAGAAAACGTCCAGTATGAAATACTGAAAGACAATCTTGATGTAAACATGGGCAGTATTCTTGAGAATACGATTGCAGAACAGCTTGCAGCGAACGGTTTTGAACTCCGCTATTTTGACCGCAAGAACTTCGGTGAAGTTGATTTTCTCCTGCAGCAGGGGAGAGCTGTTCTGCCGGTCGAAGTGAAGTCCGGTACGTCATATAAGAAACACGCGGGTCTGGATCATATTATGCAGTCTGAAGAATGGAAGATCAGAAAGGCATATGTCCTCTGTTCGGGTAATGTGGAAAAGGCGGACAACGTGACATACGAGCCGTGGTATATGGCACTGTTTATTAAGCAGCTCAAACTTCCGGAAGAAATGAAAGTGGCTGTAGATCTGCATCTGCTGAAGAAATAACCGGTACTACATTCCCCCACATATTCTCCATATTTCAATCATGATTGAAATATTCCATATAATACATTATACTTTCAAACATGATTGAAACTCTATCCGATTTAATCAGACGGCCTCTTTACCTTGAAAAGATAAAACCGTATATCGGCGAAGATTCTTGAAAATGCCGTTTACAATTAGTGGAAAACGCGTTTTTTAGATTGCTTCAAGCGGCACGCTGAAGACTTCAGGCGCAATAATTCCAAGGGAAGAACACGGACACACAACGCAGCCGGTACCGGCTTCCGCAGAATGTATGCGGTTCAGCATCACAAATGAACCGACATCTTTTTTTGAAGGAGAGGCTGTCTTCTTTATTTCCACCGGATACAGTATACCGTTGTCTTCTATTAAGATATCAATTTCTATCTTGTCCTTATCCCGGTAAAAATATAAAGGCGGCTCCATTCCTTCGTTGTAAAACGTCTTGAGTATTTCCGACACGACAAATGTCTCAAAATACGCACCCGACATTGCACCTGTCATAAGTACCTCGGCGGTACGCCATTTTGTAAGGTATGCGGCAAGTCCCGTATCCATAAAATACAGCTTAGATGTTTTAATGACTCGCTTTTCAACGTTTGCTGCATAGGGACGCAGCAGATACACCAGTCCGGACGTCACCAGAATTGAAAGCCATTTTTTTGCTGTAACTTCGCTGATACCGGTTTCTTTTGCCATATCCGCATAATTTACCAGCTGTCCGGTACGCGCTGCGGCCACTGTTATAAAAGTAATGAACTGCATCTCATCGGCAACCTGTGTAAGCTGCCGGACGTCCCGTTCAACATACGTCTTTACGTATGACGCGTAATAGTCGTCCGGCTGTACCACTCCGGTCACAACTGAAGGAAACGAACCGCTCCGTATTATCTGCCAGAGCCGGCCGGGGGAACCCAAAGAGGGACTATTTCTGCGGGAAAGAAGGAAATCCTTTGACGGAATAAACGGCCGCTGATCCGGTCTGCCGGTACGCTCACTCAGTGAAATTCCCGTCAGGTGCATGATCCCTATTCTGCCGGCAAGACTTTCACTGACGTTTTTCATCAGGTCAAACTGCTGGCTTCCGGTAAGATAGTACATACCGCTGCTTCTGTTGCGGTCAATTGCCATTTTCAGATACGGGAAAATTTCCGGCACCCGTTGAACTTCGTCAAAAATAACAGGCGGTTTATGCAGCTCCATAAACATTTTCGGATCAGAACGCAATGAACTGACCATATCAGGATCATCAAATGTAATATATTCAAGTTCTTCTGTAAGGGGAGAATGTGTAAGCAGCGTAGTTTTGCCTGTCTGACGGGCTCCTGTTACCAGTACTGCAGGAAAGGAACCGGCAAGACGTTCAAGCGTCTGTTCCGCATGCCGTTTTATCAACTCCATAGAAATTGTATATCCTCCTCCCCTTATGTAATGGGATAATCCAAAGTCATAGTATGTTTTATCCCATGATAAAGCCGTCAGGAACAAAAGTCAATGAAGCAGCATCCGTATACATAAACCGGCCGCTGCAACCTTTTCGGTATACCGAAAAGGTATAGAATATTATGCTTGACTTTTCGATATACCGAAAAAAACACAGGCCGGATGACGTTTCATCACCCGGCCTGTTATAAAAAAAGGAATCCCGCATGACTGCTACATATTGACCGGCAGGACAAACAGCTGAATGCCTTCATCCGGAAACTTTTTCTGTACCGCTTCCACAACCTGCTGTACGGATTCCAGAGCCTCACTTCGCACATATGTGTACAATGCAAAATTCAGTTCCGGCCATATTGTCGTTCCGAGTTTTCTGTTCCTTGTTCCCCGGCCATAGACACCTTCATTCAGTGTGTATTGAATACCGCTTACCTGTTCTTCCAGTAATCCTATCAGGTCATCCTCTACTGACTGATTGGCGATTATCTCGCAGCGGTATGCCATTTTTTCATTGTTTGCAACATTCAGCTCTTTTCCGCTGCCTGTACCGTCAACCGCGATACAGCTCTTTTCCGTTTTTTTCTCTTTCATGACAAGCGAATACAGGACGGGTATGAAAAAGAGCGTAACGAACGTGCTTGAAGTAAGGCCCCCGACTACGCACAGGCCGATGGGTTGTACGAGTGCGGCTGAACCGGCCGTTGTAAAACTCATCGGGAGCATGCCCAGAATTGTCGTAAGCGTCGTCATAAGGACCGGCCGCAGGCGGCTTGTACCTGCTTCAAGACATGCATCCTTCATTTTGTATCCGCGGTTAATAAGCAGATTGGTATAATCGACGAGAATGATACCGTTATTGACAACGATGCCTACAAGCATAACAAGGCCGACCATTGTCATGATTGAGACCGGCTGACGCATAAGTACATAGCTTATAATAACGCCGATGAGCATAAACGGTATAGTCATCATATTAATAAGCGGTGCCTTGAAGCTGCCGTAGGTCCCGGCCATAACACCGAATACGAGCAGTATTGCAAGTATGACAATCTGCAGAAACACGTTTCCCTGTTTTGCCATTGTCTTCCATGAACCTTCATAACTGACAGTTACTCCTGAAGGAATAATATATGAAGCTGCAAGGTTCTTCTTTATTATATTTTCAACGACACCCGCATTTTCCTTTGTAACGATGCTGCCGGTTATGTGAATAGTACGGATGCGGTCCTCATGCCTGACTGCAACCGGCCCCACCCCTCTTTCAAGCGTGGCGAAATTTGAAAGGCGGACCATCCCGTTTGTGCCCCGTACCCGGACAGCATCAAGGTCAATAACCTGATTTTTATCGGAATCTTTGTATATCAGGACAACGTTATATTCGTTTCCGTTTGTCCGGTATCTGGTAGCGGTTATTCCGGCTATACAGTTCGATACTTCCCTCGCGGCTGCATCGATGCTTATACCGAACAATGCTGCCCTTCTGCGGTCTATATTAATTTCCACCTGAGGAAGGCCCTCTTCCATATCAACAGAGATGTTGCCCACATCTTTACAGGCACTCATGGCAGCTTTTACCTGTTTTGCGGCCGCGGAACCTGCCGTAAAGTCGTTGCTGCGGACAACAACATCAAGATCCGCTCCTGCCATTGACTCTGAACCACTATTCAGGAATGTGAACTGTACGCCGGAAAATTCACTAAAATGAGCCGACAGTTTTCTCTTTATTGTTGAAGACGTATCTATCTGCTTTTTGGAAGACGGCAGAAAGACAGACAGCGAACCTTTATAAGAAACGGAATCGGCTTCTTCATTTTCGTCAACACCGGCAGAAGCTATGACATTCGTATATCCTTTAACATCCTGCAGTACGTATGATTCAAACTTTCTGATGACATCAGTTGTCTTTTCTATGGGAGAACCGACCGGAAGCGAGACTTTCAATGTAACGGATTCGCTTTCTGTATCGGGCATTGCCTTTATATGAAGTAAAGGTATGAGCGCCAACGAACAAACAAGTATTCCGATACTGATACCGACAGTCCGTTTTTTATGCGTAAGAGCCGCAGTAAGCACGCGGTGGTATCCTTCGGTAATTAAATCGAATATTCTGTCAAAAAGCGCATACAGCTTTTTTAACAATTGATTGCGGACTGGTTTTTCACTGCGGTTCGTAAGCGGGAGGTAGCGCCCTGCAAGTACCGGTATAAGAAAAACAGCAACAAACAGGCTTGAAACGATAGCGATGACAATCGTAAAAATCATGTCCTGGAACAACTGCCCCACATATCCTAAATCTTTCATATACAGAAGGAAGGGAACGAACACGACAATCGTCGTAAGGTTGCCGGAAATGACTGATGAAATCATTTCCTGCGTCCCCAGTTCTGCCGCGACCCTGGGTTTTGCACCGCGCATCCTGTACACGTAAATATTATCAATCATTACAATCGAAGCATCTACAACCATACCAACGCCCAGAATAAGGCCGGTGAGTGTCATGATGTTCAATGTAATGCCGGTCATGTGCATAATAAGCATGGTGATGATAATGGAAAACGGAATGGATATGGAAATGATGAATGTGCTTTTAAAACTTTTGAGGAATACGAACAATACTAATACGGCGAGCAGAATTCCCTGCCAGGCACTTTCAAAAAGCGTGTGCAGTGTGTCACGTATCATTGTCGTATCATCGGAAACAATTTCCAGATGGATATCAGACGGTAAGGTCTTTTGTATTTCCGCCAGTTTTGCGTACACGCCGTCTGCAACTTTTACGGAGTTTGTGCCGGAACGCTTTATAACCGAAATGTATATTCCGGGCATACCGTTAATGAATACTACCTGGGATGTATCCGAATGCCCCATACTGGCATTTCCCACATCGCTTAACCGTACGTTGTACCCGTTAACTGTTTTTATAACCGTATTGTTAATTTCCTCTATTGACTTGTATTCGCCTGTCGTGCGGATGACAAAATTTCTGTTATTTTCGGTAATTCTTCCGCCGCCCAAATCAAGGTTCTCAAGCGCAAGTGTTGATGCAATGTCCGAAACGGACAGACCGTATGCGGCAAGTCTGTTCCTTGATAATTCGACGCGCACAATAGAAGAACGTCCGCCGTTGACTACAGCCTGTGCAACTCCGCCTGCCTGTGCGAGAACCTTTTTTATATCGTTCATGGCAATATATCTGAGTTCGTCTTCGGAACGGTTGCCGCGTACGGCTATGTTCAAAATAGGCATGGAGCCCATATTCATCTTCATGATACTGGGGGTCTTTACCGATTTTGGAAGATAATCCTTTATACCGTCCAGAGCATCCCTGACCTCGTTCGTTGCTGCGTCAAGATTTGTTCCGTAAAAAAATTCAAGGCCGACTGTGCAGAAACCTTCGGAAGATATTGAAGTCATTTTTTTAAGATTATTAATGCTCACAAGTCCGTCTTCAATCACTTTTGTAACTGAATTTTCCACGGACTGCGGGCCGGCATTGGTATACGTTGCACTGACTATGAGATAGGGAAATGTTACATCCGGCATAAGATTTACCTGAACCGACCGGAATGTAAAAAGCCCCATAATTCCCAGCAGGGCAAATACAATGAGAACGAGGACAGGATTTGACATTGTTTTTCTGGTTATATTCATTTCTTTTCAACTCCCGTGCTGCCTATGTCCTGAATCATGCTTCCGTTAAGAAGTGTTGACTGGCCTTCGATAATGACTTTAGCTCCTTCCTTCAGGCCGGAAACAATCTGCGTCCGGCCGTCAACCGAGATGCCGGTAGTAACTTCATGTTCAGATGCTTTAGCATCCGGTTCAGCCGTATATACAACAGTCCGTCCGTTACGGACGACGAGAGCCGTATCCGGGACTGAAAGCGTATCCGCATACGTTTGAAGAAAGAGTTTTACATCAGCAAACATTCCCGAATTGACGCGGTTGTCGGGAACGGTAAAGGCAAGTATAATTTCCTTTGTTCTGCTTAATTCATCCACGACGGGCGATATACGCCGAACCGCGGCTTTAAAGGTTATCCCCGGATACGCTTCAAGCGTTACGTCCGCAGGCAGTCCGGTTTTCAACTGCGCAACGAAACGTTCGGGAATAAATGATTTTATGCGCAGGCTGGAGAGATTGCCGATTGTCGTAACAGCTGTCTGCTGTGTAACTGCGCTGCCAGCGGGCAGCGGAACGGAAAGAATGCTGCCGGCTATAGGAGCTGTTACCCGGCTCAGTTCATATTTTGTTCCGGGGGTTGAAGGATCGACATACGCGAGTATATCACCCTTTTTTACGGATGAGCCAAGGTCCGTCAGGCTTTCCGTTATCCTGCCTGCAATGTCCGGGTATACTTTTACGGAATTCTCCGCTTCTACGCTGCCGTCTGTTTCAATGTAGGTATGCATTGAACTACGGACAAGTACTTCTGTCCTTACCGTGACGGCAGTCTCTTCTTCGAGTTTTTTTTCCGCAGCCGTGCCGCATGATATAAGTACGGCTGTGCATACCATCGATATGCTCAAAAATAAAATTTCCATACAATTCACTTTACCTGTCATACAAATCTCCTGTTTTATTCGCTCAGTGTTCCGTACGGAATACCAAGCAGCTGTTCCAATTCAATGCACGTTTTTACATAGTCAAGCATATCGGATTCAAGCGTCACTTCCGCCTCTAGCAGCGTATTTGACGCATTCTGTAAAGAAAGCAGATCCTTGCTTCCTTTTAAATACGCATCAAGAGCCATACGATATGACTGTTCTGCAAGTTTTATATTTGTGTTCTGAAACTGTATGCTTTTCTCTTTCTGACTAATCCGGCGTATGCAGTTTGCCGCCTGTATCTGTACTGAATCACGTGCTTCCTCAAGTGTCAGCTCCAAATCCGCTGCCGTATCTTTAGCAGATGAAACAGTCTCCCTTCCTGCAGACCAGGGCAGCCAGCTGTCCAGTGGCACTGACACTCCCAGCGAAAGGCTCCCTGTGTCCTGAACGGACTTTGAGGCACCCGTATGCACTATAGCCGGAGCATACGACCAGGCAGCAGTCACCGAAGGTCCGTATGCATTCAAACGCGATTTTGTAAGGGCGGTTTTCGCAGCCTCCAGTTTTTTTGCCGCAGCCAGAATCGACGGTGCTGTTTCTCCGGAAAGGATTGCCGTAATCTTATTCATGTTTTTTTCGGAAGTAAAACCGCTGTACTGCTCTGCATACGATGAAAGCGCTCCCTGAAGACGGACGTCGGTATGCTGGTCAAGGCCTATAAGCTGAAGGAAAAGCGCTTTGTCTGCATCATAGGTGACGGACGCTTCCTGAACCCGGGGTTTCAGCCGTTCCCAGGTAACTCTGCTTGAAAGCATATCAAGTTCGGACACACTGCCCAGCTGATATCTCTGAAGGTTTTGTTCATACTGACTCCGGGCCGTCTCCAGATTCCGGTTCTGGAGACGGATATTTTCCTGCTCATACAGCAGCGTAAGATAGGCGGAACGGACATTTCCTTCTATAGAAAGGATGGTTGTATCATACGATATCTTTTCCGCCTCATAATCGCGCCACGCTTTTTGTACGGAAAATGCTATATCCGGCATAAGTAAGACGCTTATTTTCCCTTCCATGGAGATAGTACTGTCGGTGACAGCTTTTCCATCAGGGATTGTTCCTCCGCCGGAAAGTGACAGAGACGGACTTATACTGTTCCACGAAAAAGCCGCTCTCCGTTTTGCAGCAGAAAGCGTAATCCTCTGGCGGAGTATCGTGTTGTTTTCAGCTAAGGCTGAACTCACGGCCTTTTCAATGGATAAATCCACGGGCGAATCAGGAGAAGACGGTAAAGCTTCCTGTGCGCAGAGAGTGCTGACAGTACCGAAAACAAGCAGTACGACTGCAATCTGTATTTTTCCATGCATAAAAACCCCTGTATAATAGATTGCTCAATTCATATTTGAACAAATGAATCATACAGGGGCATTCTTTCCCCAGAATAAAAAGATGCTTTCCGGAACCTTATGATTGTGAAAATACAGCTGAAAAAGCTTTTGTGTATCCCGGATATGACGGGGTATACAGAAGCATACCGTCGTGCCGTTTCATTATTTTATACGAAAGCGCAAGCCCGAGTCCGCTGCCGTTGCATGACATACGTGAATTATCTCCTGATGTAAACGGAGTAAAAAGACGCTGCGCTACATCGTCGGGAATGATACTGCCCGTATCTGCGACGGTGACCGTTCCCTGACTGTCGAGCTTAATAAGAATTTTCGTACCGGAAGGATTATGCTTTATGACATTTTCAAGCAGATTGGTGAATACACGGCTTATTTCAAGACTGTCAACCGACTGAATAATGTCTTTGTCGGGTATTTCAATAGTGACATTCATTTTTTTGTTCTCAAATTCACTGAAAACCGCACCGACACATTCGCGGAGCAATTCGGAAAGACTGGCATTCTCCCTGTGCAGAACATTGTCAACACTCTCAAGCTTTACATATTCAAACAGGCGGTCAATCAAGTCATTCATTTTCACGGCTTTTAATGCAATAGTCTGCATATATGCCTGCTGCTTTTC
>Ga0172378_10002324_pt1 | contig 17773 bp, 20 predicted proteins | sample GrowelOW332metaG_FD_119755 | JGI IMG/M metagenome (GOLD analysis project Ga0172378, IMG submission 119755) | Groundwater microbial communities from an aquifer near a municipal landfill in Southern Ontario, Canada - Pumphouse #3_1 metaG | ecosystem: Environmental > Aquatic > Deep subsurface >... | reverse complement strand
CCAATGTATAATCTAAAACCTCATCTTCCCAGCTCTTATTATTAAAAGTATGATCTGCTCCTTCAATAACATGAAGTACGGCTTTAGTTTCATATTTCTCCAGATATTTTTCTGATGCAATTATTGGTACTGTAACATCCTTATCTCCGTGAAGAAGCAGCACATTTTTATCAAAAGCTGCAGCTCTCTCATAAATATTAAGGCTAAGTACGTCATCAATAAACTCTGTGCCTAAAAGTAATCCTCCTACATCATAATACCCGGATTTTTTAACTTTCTCCATATTCTGTTTCTCTACAGTACCCATTACCAAATCGCCCATATTCCCGGCAGGAGCCCAAAGACAAAGTGCTTCTATATCATCTTTGCAATCCCCGGCCAGCATACTGGCAACAGCCCCTCCCATACTTAAACCTACAATTCCAATTCTGTTAACATCAACAAAATCTAAAGTTTTTACATACTCAAGTATGTTCTTTGCATCTTCCAGCTCTTTGGAAATAGTCATGTCTATAAAATCTCCATCACTCTCTCCGCTTCCTCCAAAGTCAAATCTTACACTTGCAATGCCTCTTTTTTCCAGCATTCTGGACAGCTTCACAAATATAAAATGCGGCTCCATTTTATTTCCGGTAAACCCGTGAAAAACAGAAACCATGGGAACTTTTCCTGATATTCCTTCCGGAATATGAAGCATCCCTCTTAAGGTTAAACCTCTGCTTATAATTTCAACTGCTTTCTGCATTATAACACCACCCTATTTAATTATTTTGGTATTGCCATTTTGATTTTCATCATTAAATTTCATTTACCTGTTTGTAGTCTTTTATATTAATTTTACCACTAACAAATCTATTTTAACTAATTTTCTATATATACCTTCGGTTTTCGCCATACTTTAAAAAAAGTTGATTATTTACTGACCTGATAATATTATTTTAAAGAAAGTAACCTTAAATCCTATAAGTTTAAATTAAAATTACTTAATATTTAAACGTTGTTTTAAAAATCATTTACTTATATTAAGTTTATTTGTAAAATAACATTAATTAAATAAGGTAAAAGGCAGGTAAAATGTTGTGGATAAGATTGATTTTCAAATTATTAATGTTTTAAAGGAAAACAGCAGGCTAAGTACTTCAGAAATCAGCAGAAGAGTACATCTTTCAATTCCTGCAGTAGCAGAAAGGATAAGAAAAATGGAGGAAGCAGATATAATTGAAAAATTCACCATTAAAGTTAACAGAGATAAAATTAACTATAAGCTTTTAGCATTTATTTTTGTTAATATTGATAAAACAGAAAATATAGAGGAATTCAGAAAATATATAGTTCAATACGATTCTGTATTAGAGTGTCATCATGTTGCCGGGGAATATGATGACCTGTTAAAAGTACTAGTAGAAGATACCCGGTCCCTGGAGTATTTTGTATCAAACATAATGAAAAAAATTAAAGGGGTAGTTAAATCAAATACTATGATAACTTTGTCTACATTGAAAGAAAATATTAATATTTGAGAGGCGATAAGATGCTTTTAAATGGTTTTAAATTTGGTATGCTGCTCCAATTTGCAATTGGACCTGTATGCATTTTTATATTTCAATTAACATCACTATATGGATTTTATATTGGAGAAATAGGAGTTTTGGGCGTTACTTTAGTGGATGGATTTTATATTACCGTTGCCACTTTGGGTATAGCTTCAATAATTGACAAAAAGAACATAAGAGTATTCTTGAAAATATTTGGTGCTGCTATCTTGTTTATTTTCGGGCTCAGTACAATCCTAAGTCAATTTGATATTAATTTTCTTCCAAGCTTAAGTTTACTTAATATCACAAATTCAAGTAATGTATTTATTCGTGCAGTCATTATTACTGCTTCAAATCCTCTTACAATAATTTTCTGGGCAGGTATATTTTCAGCTAAACTGGCAGAAGAAAAGATAAAAAGACAGGATATTTACTCATTTGGATTTGGAGCACTATTATCTACATTGTTCTTTTTAACATTAATTGCTTTGATAGGAAGCTTTGCCAATATGTTTTTCCCAGCAAATATTATACAAATCCTGAATATAATCGTTGGATTTTTATTGATATGTTTTGGAATCAGAATGGTTCGCCCCAGGGGCGGAAATTAATATTACCAATGTCCTCCGCCCCTGGGGCGATTTCGTCTAATATCTTGAACCTTAATTGTAAATTATTTCATTTTTAGCTTGATGACATTGCCCCCGGGGATCCCAAAATTTTCTATAAACCACTCAGATAGTTAAACCCTTCAATTTCTATTTCCTGTATTTTATCAATCATACTGCTGAGTTCAGATATAAATTCAGGCTTATCATTTACTTTTTTACTATGAAATATATTACGTGATAAATTTCTCCAAAGGATTCCTGACTGGTTAAATAACTCAGCTGCTTTAAATAGAGAATTATTACTTTCATATTCGCCTAATGAATGTAAAGCATTAGAAAACTCACATCTATGAAGACTTTTAGTACCTGAAATTATGGATTTTCTAAGTACAGATAGCTCCAAAGTAAATATTTTATTTCTTTGATCAATATCTATATTATCTAAACTATCAATTGATTCCAGGCTTCTAAGATACTCCTTAAGTAATTCAAAGGAATAAGAACCCTTATAATGTTTCATCTTTGTATTTGTTAAATAAGCATTATGGTTTTGACTAAAAAACTCTGCTGATATACGTTTTAATTTATTATTTATAAATTTTGGATCAGTTATTGAATCTTTTATTTTTGGAATATCTTTGTTGTCTATATCAAGGTAAAAAGCTAATTCTTCAGGAGAGCTGGGATATACAATTTTTTTATGGGCACTAGATAGTACTAAAGATTTAATTATGGCAAATTCGTCCTTTTGCCTTTGATTTATAATAATTTTATTTGGAAATTTTTTTTCTAATATTACTACACCGGAACATACACCTATTTGAAATTTAGCTTTATTTTTTGATTTATGGATAATTGATTCTGCATCACACAAATAAAATATTGGAATATTATTTTTAATAAGGTTATTTAAGGTCCTGCCTTTTACAATTTTATAGCTTATACTATTATCCTCTAAAAATTGAGTTTCTAAATATTCATCAAAACAAGATAAGAATGGATATGTTAATTTATTTTTTTAATAAATATAATATGTATGGCATATGTAAGGCAAAGAATAAATAATATATCCGGTGATATCTCAATACCATTTAGATATAAAAGATCTGATAATGCCTTAATTCTACAGTTTGGGTGGTTTTTTCTTTTTAATAATAAATCCATATCAGATGTTTTCATTCTACAACCCGACTATCCTTTAAACGTATTATAAAATCACAATGTTTAAGCATAGCTTCACTATGAGTAACCATAATAATAGTTTTTTTCTTAAGCTTATTTAACTTATTTAATAGTTCAAGTATTGCAGATGAATTTTTAGAATCAAGATTTCCAGTAGGCTCATCAGCTAAAATTACGTCAGGATTATTTATGATAGCACGTACTATTGCAACGCGTTGCTGCTGTCCGCCGGATAGTTCAATAGCTGGTTTATTCATAAGTTTAGACAATCCTACCATATCAACAAGCTCATTTATTTGATCTAAATAATCATCTGGATTCCTTTTATTTATAATAATTGGTATTGTAATATTTTCCATAACAGTCATATTAGGAAGTAAGTTAAACTTTTGGAATATGAACCCAATTTTTTTACATCTTAAATCGCTTAATAAATTATCTTTCAAATGGGTTATTTCAGTATTTTCTATATAAACAGATCCGCTTGTAGGGCTTAATAACCCTCCAATTATATGCAGTAATGTACTTTTGCCGCTGCCGGATTCACCAACAATTGCTGTAAAACTGCCTTTGGGTATATTAATATTTATATCATTTAAAGCGTTAGTCTTAATATAACCGTTATCATATACTTTTTTAATATTTTCTACTTTTATCATAAAATTAAACTCCTTATCTTAATCATTTTCCTGTAATATCAGTTCAGATTTTGTATTTCTAATTATAGTAAGAGCTTCAAAAATTGTTGTAAGAATTATTACTAATAAGCCTGTTATACTAAATAAAACTATAGGAATTGTTTTAATGACCTGTTGGGAAGACATTAGATTTTGTATATTACAAAAATACTGATTAATCAGTAAGCTGTATATAATACCTAAAATTACAGCAATAGTTTGTATAAAAATAAATTCAAATAACAAGCACCAAAAGGATTCATTCCGTCTCATTCCAATGGACCTTAGCAGTATAAAATCTTGTCTTTTTTCTTTTACAATAACTGCTGCATTATTACAGATCAATAGCAGTGCTGCAATAGAAATAACTATTAATAAATATTTTACTGGTTTTATTCCATTTACTATTGAGCTTTTCCATTTATTTTTTATATCATTTAAAGAAAGAAAGGTAAATGAGCTATTAACAGCCTCCTTTTTTAAATCATCACTTACATTTTGATTATTATATTTACCATAAACATAAACTTTTGAAAAGTTTTTATTCTTAAATGTTTCATTAGGAACAAAAACTGCCAACCCATTAAAATCATAAGAATCCAGTATTGTAGTTACTTTTAAAGTTTTAATTTCATTTTCCACAGAGATCTCAATGCTATCCCCAGCTTTTAAATTTTTCTCATCTGCCAGAATTTTTGAAACTACTATAGAATCATTTGATAGGTTATTAGAGAATAATTTATTGTTATAGGTTTTTTTCAAGTTTGATATACCAGATTGATAAATATATACAGAGGATCCCCTTACTTTTCCTATGTTTAAGTAAGCTAATGATAATATATTCATATTATTTGAATTACTTATTTCATGAAGCTTGTCAATATTTTTCTTTTCATTATTAAATGTTATCAGATAATCATATTTAATCTGCTGATCTGCCATATTTACAGCTTCATTTTGAAAAGTTATTATAAAACCAATAGTCATATTAATTAATACTATAATAAGTATTGTTGTAATCATAATACTTTTGCATTTATTAATATCACTTAAAATATTGGTTAATGATATATTTAGTAGTGAGCTTTTACATTTTTTCAAAAATTTAATTATAAATATTGTTATGGGAATCGATAACAAAAATATTGAAAATAAACACATTAGCATCTGAAAAGCGTTAAATACAATTGAAATCCGTCTGTTAAAAAATATAGCTATAATAAGACAATAAATTAAAATAAGCAAACCAATAATTGCCCTGCTTAATATAAAACGTTGGTTTCTAAATGCAGCTTTTTTCTCTTTTATTTGAAAAAGCATTTCAAGAGGTAATAAATTTATTATTTTTCTACTTATTATAAGCGCTGACAAAGTTGGAATTACCATTGCTATAATTGCACTTAAAATACAATAAAAAGCAATTGGGTATATTGAATAAATTTTAATACCTGATAAAATACTTAACCCGTTTCCAGCTAGAATCCCAGTAAATATACCTATTACTAAGCCTATCGCTCCTAAAATCAGCATTTCTAGTACCATCATTTTTATCATATAATTTTTTTTAAGACCGATGGTACGAAGTAATCCCCAGTATTTCATTCTCTCTAATGCAGTTGTATTATAAGTAATAAAAACAAGAGCAACACTAATAATAACCACTATAAAAATAAATATCTGAATAGAAAACATAAGATTATTAAGCTCATTAAATATGCTTTTTATGTTATCAAAAGGTACAGAAATATTTACATCTTGTTTATTTAATTCAGTTTTTACTAAGTTTACATTTTTTTCATTATGACCACAATAAAATAATGCTGCTTTTAAATTAGAAATTAAATTAAGTTGATTGTTGCCTGATATAAGAATAAATTCATTATTGGAACCTAAAATATTTGAAAAATCAGATATTTTTAAAACTTTAAAATTGATTTTTTTGTTATCATTACCTGAAATAATTAAATCATTTCCAGCATTAATATTTAATTCTGTTGATAGTTTTTCAGATATTATGCAAGTATTTGGTTTAATACTATCAGATTGTTTTATATCAATATTATAAAAATCATTAATTAATTTTAAATTTGCAGATCCTATTAATACCGGAATTTTTTTCTCATTCTTTTTGCTGAAAATATAACTATTACTAATAGAAATTAAGCAGCTGTCATTAATATTGTTTTTAACCAGTTTTTCTGAATTATCTATTTTATCTGAATTTCCATAGATTATAATATCAGATTTTCCATTATCTTTATTAAAATTGTTAATCATTGAGCTTGAGGCATTATTATATAAAATACTGCAGGAAATAATTATAGCAACCAAGAGAGATAGTGTAACTACAATAGTAATACATCTAGTTCTTTCTTTTTTGTTTTTAAATCTTTTTAATATAAGCATCTTCATGTTTATTTATTATTCTCCCTTTGTATAATTTTTTTCTAGCTATAATAAATGAGTATAAACTTAATATGATAAAAAAAGCTAAAACAGCTATTCCTTCTAAGATACTTTTGCTTCTGATAACGGTTATGGAAAATTTTATAATGGGAAAAAAAGATATCAATAAAAACATAATAGAAATAATGAAATATATAAACACTAATATTAATGAATTGCTTTTATTTTCTATGACTTTTTTTAATTTTCCTGGACTAAAAATTAATGATAGTATCTTTAGTCGAATGAAACAGCAATTTAATATTCCTGATGTAGCACCAGTAACAATATCTTCAACCTGTTCAAGTTCATCAAAATCTACTTTTGTAAGCTCTTCGATCTTAAATTCTTTTTCTTTATTAAGCTTGTCCATTAATATCACTCCTTTCTTTTTATTAATTAATAATTAGAAGCATGAAAAACTAAAAAATGTATTCTTCCCTTACATATATATTATTATACCATATTTGTTAAATAATCCTTTTAACCTTTTTAACTATTTCATTTTCCGAGACTGTAGTCAACCTGTCTTTATTTACTGTAAGTCTTCCGTTTACAACTACTTTTTCTATTGCATTTGGTTGCATTGAATAAACAATGTTTGGCAGGATTTGTTCCCTGCTTTTTGAAATATGCTGCATAGACATATCCATCATGTTAATTCCAACAAAATCAGCCTTATATCCTTTTTCTATTTTTCCAACAGGAAGCTGCAACAGCCTGCTTCCATCTTCTGTCCCCATCTTAAATGCATCTTTATAATTTATACACATAGCATCTAAAGTTTTAGCCTTTTGAAGAAGCGCAGTCATTCTCATTTCCTCAAATATACTGATTCTATTGTTACTGCATGCTCCGTCACTTCCAAGTTCTATTTTCACTCCGGATTTTATCTAAAAGTTCTATTGGAGTAAGTCCATCATATTCTTTTTTTACCTGCTCAACTTCAAAGGGCTCCTCAGCTACATGAATATGAAAACAAGTTCCAAGTTCTTTTGCTAATTTATGCCCAGCTTTTATCATTTCAATTGAAGCTGCATGAAGGCTGTGAGGTGCCGGAATAACTGTTACCATATCATCTTCTTTATATTTATCAGCCAGCATTTTTGTATTTTTTACCGCTTCTTCTACGGTTTCCAGATAGCCTGCCGGGGCCCCGTTCCAGTCATACGTGGTCCTTGCCAGCACTAAATATAAAACCGCTTAAGGGCGAAAGCATAGGTCCTTTTACATTTAAATTTAAGGGATCACTTCCCGGAATGGCAGCAGTGAAGTTATATATCAGCAAAGACTGGGCAGATCAGGAAGTTGCCATCTGCAGATACTCTGAAGATAATAAGACTTACGGAATAGTTACAAAGGTTATAGCAGACAGTGAAGGCTATGTTTCATTTAAAACTGACAAAAATAACAACTACTTCGCTGCATTATCAATATATCTGCCAAAAACCGGTGGTGCTCACCATGAAGTATATAAAAAAGCTTCATAATTAAGAAAGGACTGTCCCTATTATGGGATAGTCCTCTTTTTTGTTTTTATCTATTGAGTTGTTTCCTTACAGGAAATATTAACCTGGTCCGGGTGTATTTTATTTCTCTTTCGTTCTTTATGCACCTTCCTCTTCCAGGTTTGCTCCGGTAAACTGACTATTGTAAAGATCAGCATAGAATCCGCCCTGGCTCAGCAGTTCCTTGTGATTACCCATTTCAATAATGCTTCCCTTGTTCATAACTAAAATAAGTTCCGCATCACGAATTGTTGACAGCCTGTGGGCAAATAACAAAGCTGGTTCTTCCCTTCATCAGGTTAGCCATGGCTTTTTGAATTAATACTTCTGTTCTGGTATCAACGCTGCGCTTTAAAATAATCAATATCAATCATAATTACTGAAATTACTTTTCTTTCTCTTTCTGCAATATTCCATAAAAGCTCTGAATGCTCATTGAATCTTCGTCTGTTTGGTATATTTGTTAAACCGTCCAGGTATGAAATAGATTCTAAATAATTTCTGTACCTTATCAATTCCATATGGGTGTTGATTCTGACATTTACAATAACGGGACTTAAGTGTTTTGTAATGTAATCTACTGCGCCTATTTTAAATCCATATATTTCATCCTCTTCATTTTGTTTTCCTGTTATAAAAATTACCGGGATATTTTTAGTACTATCTTCTGCTTTTATTCTCCTGCAGACCTCATATCCATCCATTCCGGGCATAACCACATCAAGAAGGACCAGATCAGGAGAATTTTCAGAAAATATAATTCTAAGAGCTTCCTCACCATTAGCTGCTGTTTTTACATTGTATTGATTTATTAATAAGTTGGAGAGGTATGTCAGATTGAGTCTGGAATCATCTACAACTAAAATTGTCTGTTTTTTATAGTTTATATCCATTAGAGTAATTTCCCTTCCGCCGTTTCAGTAATGAAAATCTTGCAGCTTAATTAAAATTTCAGGCCTTTTATGATTATACTTTAATTATCGTATCTTTTTGTTTAAATGTTATACCAAAATAAATAAAACGCCCCAGGGGCAGAAAATGATGGAATAATCCACTAATCTCCGCCCCCGGGGTATGGTCTTTTCTTAATTCTGTCCAGCCTTCACCTGGCTCTGCTGTGATGTTGATTGGCTGGTATCATCCTGCTGAGTCTGAGTTTCGGTTTGTTCGGTTTGTGTTTGATTCTGAGTCTGAGTTCCAGCCTGGGTCTGTGTCTGAGTCTGCGTTCCGGCCTGGGTCTGTGTCTGAGTCTGGGCTCCGGCCTGAGTCTGCGTCTGAGTCTGGGTTCCGGCCTGGGTCTTCGTCTGAGTCTGGGTTCCGGCCTGGGTCTGCGTCTGAGTCTGGGTTCCGGCCTGAGTCTGTGTCTGAGTCTGGGTTCCGGCCTGGGTCTTCGTCTGAGTCTGTGTTCCGGCCTGAGTCTGTGTCTGAGTCTGGGTTCCGACCTGAGTCTGCGTTATATTATTTATATTTTGTGCAGCAGTCCTAACCATTGAAGCAACCCTTTCAAACTCCTTTGTCTGGACCTTTCCTGATGTATCCGATGTTAATAAATCATTGACTTCGGAAATAATATCAGTAATTTTTGTATACCTGAATTGTTCTATATCAATATTCGGATCCAGTGTCTTTAGTGCTGATACTAATTTATATTTACCTGCTGACATATTAACCTTTTGGGCTTCTGTTCTTAATTCAAGGTTTGAGTAATCGCCGTAGGCTATAGCTTTTACCTTTCCAGCTTTGATTTCCTGCTGAATTCTGTTATAAGCCTTTTCCTTAAGCTGAACTGCCTTTTCCTCATTATCCGATACAGCAGTAACTGCTATTACCGTTGATCCGTCATCAGCAATGAAGCCTTCTTTTTCTGCCTCTTTTACTAAAGCTTCAACAGTATCTTCCACAGTCATCTTTAATAATTTTTTATCTTTTAACAAGGCTTTACCATCATTATTTATTCCTTCTATACAAACTACCTTATTAAATGCATTTATACCCATTTCCACACTGGGGTTTATATCAACACTAAGGTATTCTACAGGAGTATTGTAATAAAAATTCCCTATTAATGCAAAAACAGCACAGGCAGCAACTGTGGAAGCAGCAGTTAAAAACTTTTTCATTTTAAACTTCTCCTTTTTAATTTTTTCATTAGACTTTTTATTTAAATTATTATTAATATTAGTTTCTACACAATTTATTGTATTTTCTTTTAATTCCTTTTCAGCTTTAACCTGATTCATAAAATCTATAAAGTCTTTCAACAGTCAAAATCCCTCCTCTTTTTCTTTAATATTTCTTTGGCGCGCCTAAGATGTGTGTAAACTGTATTTGTATTTTTTTGTATAATTTCTGCAATCTGAGGTATTGTTAAATCTTCATAATAATGCAAATAAATAACTTCTTTATATTCCGGAGGCAGCTGGAATACAGCCTTTACAATCTCATCTGGTTCTTTCATGCCTTCATAGGGAATCTCCAAATTTTCTATACTAACTACCTTTTTACGCCAAAAGCTTTTACTTAAATCTTTACATTTATTGAAGGTTACTCGACATAACCAGGCTTTTAAGTGTTCCTCATCATTGATTGAGTTAATATTTAAGAAATACTTAAGAAAAACTTCCTGAAAAACATCTTCAACATCGGCATGATTCCTAAGATACAGGAAACAAATACGCCTGACCATATCAGCATATTTATCAACTGCAGCTGATACTTCCTCCTTTGTAACGTTTTGATTACTCAATGCTTTACCTCCTTTCTACAATAAAAACGACTTATCTATTAAAATCCATTCAAATTTTTTAAAAAAAGTACCCCAGGGGCGAAAAATATGCCCTCCGCCCCTGGGGCGAATTTTACAGCATTGCTCTTTTCAGCTCTCTAACAAAACCTGATACCTTACTTACAGCTTCTTTTTTATCTTTTGCTGCAGCTATAAGCTTAATAATAGCACTTCCCACTATTACACCTTCACAGTATTTTGAAAATTCTTCAGCCATAACGCTGCTGGATACACCAAAGCCAATTGCTCTTGGAATTTTGCTGTACCTCTTTACTAAATTCATATAGCTTTCTAAATCTGTAGCTATTTTATCTCTGGTTCCTGTAACTCCATTTGTTGAAACACAGTATACAAAACCTCTGCCATTGTGCAGTATACTTTTTACCCTTTCCTCAGAAGTAGGTGCTACCATAGGAACAATATAAACATTATTTCTAAAAGCCAATTCAGCAATTTCACCTCTTTCTTCCAGGGGCAGGTCCGGTATTATAAGTCCATCAATGCCTGCTGCATTACATTCTTCCATAAATCTTTCTATACCAAATTTAAATATGCAGTTATAATAAACTAAATATAGAAGAGGAATTGAGGATTGTTTCCTGATATCTTTCACTATATCCATTATGTTGCTGATCTTTATTCCGTTTTTCAGTGCTCTTATGGATGATTCCTGTATGACTATGCCATCTGCCACAGGATCAGAATAAGGTATTCCTATCTCAACTATATCTGCACCGGCTTTTTCCATAGCTAAAACTAAATGAACAGTTGTATCTCTGTTCGGATCTCCTGCTGTTATAAATGTAATCAGTGCTTTTTCATTCTTTTCTTTTAATTCATCGAATTTCACATCAATTCTGTTCATGCCAGCTTTACCCCCATCTCTTCAGCTACTGTATTAATATCCTTATCACCTCTGCCTGAAAGGTTAACTATAATTATCTTATCCTTACTTAACGTGGTCGCTAATATTAATGCATATGCAACGGCATGGGCGCTTTCTATCGCTGGTATGATTCCCTCCATTAATGAAAGCTCCTTAAAGGCATCCAATGCTTCTTTATCTGTAATTGCTGTATATTCTGCTCTTCCACAGTCTTTTAAATAAGCATGTTCTGGTCCTATACCCGGATAATCAAGTCCTGCAGATATGGAATATACAGGCATTATTTGTCCATCCTCATCCTGAAGTACATAAGTTTTCATTCCATGAATTACTCCCAGGGAGCCTTTGGTAATTGTCGCCGCATGCTGATCAGTATCCAAACCTAGTCCTGCAGCCTCTACCCCCACAAGTTTAACTTCTTTGTCCTCTATAAATGGATAGAATATTCCCATGGCATTACTGCCGCCTCCAACACAGGCTATAATATAGTCCGGAAGCCTTCCTTCCTTTTCCTGAATCTGCTTTCTTGCTTCATCTCCTATTACCCTCTGGAAATCTCTAACCATGGTTGGATATGGATGTGGTCCCATAACAGAACCTATAACATAGAAGGTATTATCTATATTTGCAACCCAGTCCCTGAAGGCACCGCTCACTGCATCCTTTAAAGTACCTGTTCCGCTGGTTATGGCAGTGACCTTTGCTCCTAATATTTTCATTTTGAAGACATTTAGTGATTGTCTTCTTATATCCTCTTCCCCCATGAATATTTCGCATTCCATCTGGAACATTGCAGCCACAGTGGCAGTGGCAACACCATGCTGTCCTGCTCCTGTTTCTGCTATTATTCTTTTTTTACCCATTCTTCTTGCCAGCAAAACTTGGCCTAAAACATTATTTATTTTATGAGCTCCTGTATGGTTTAAATCTTCTCTTTTAAGGTATATCTTAGCTCCTCCGTATTTTTCTGATAAGGCTCTTGCATAATACAGAGGTGTTTCTCTTCCGCTGTATTCTTTTAAATAATAATGGTACTCCTCTAAAAAGCTTTCATCCTTCATTGCTTTATCAAATTCAACCTCTAATTCCATAACTGCATTCATGACTGTTTCCGGTATATATTGTCCCCCGAATTGTCCAAATCTTCCCTTCATTAAGCTTCCCTCGCTTTTTCAATAAATTCTTTCATTTTTTGATAATCTTTAATGCCATTAATTTCAACTCCGCTGGATACATCAACTGCATAAGGCTGAATTATTCCTATAGCCTTTGCTATATTTTCACAGTTTAATCCCCCTGCCAGAATTATCTTATGTTTTAAATTTGAATCCTTTAATATATTCCAGTCAAAGGTTTTCCCGCTTCCGCCCTGAGCTCCTTCAACCTTGGAATCAATGAGCAGCCTGATATTCTGGAACTTGTCCAATTGAGCCAGATCATTTTTATTTTTTACGGGCAGTGCCTTCCAAACTTCAAAATCATTAAAGTTATTGATGTACTCCCTATCCTCATTACCGTGAAATTGAAGTACATCAAGCTTTACAGCAAAAGCTATTTCCTTAACGGTTTTGATACTTTCATTAACAAAAACGCCCACAGTTTTAGTCTCTTTATTCAAATTTTTTCTAAGCTCCAAAGCCTGCACCAAGGTAACCTGCCTTTTACTTTTAGCAAATACAAAGCCAATATACTCAGGCTTTAGCTCATTCACATACTTTATATCCTGGTATCTTGTTAAACCGCAAATTTTAACCTTTGTCATGCTCTGATACCAGTTTTACAAGCTCTTACAAACTGTGTAAGCCTATCTCTGTCTTCAATTGCTCTCATAAAAGTTTCACCAACCAAAACGGCGTTCACTCCTAAATTTTTTAAATAATCAATATCTTCATCAGATCTGATTCCGCTTTCAGAAACTATAATTTTATCATCAGGGATATATTTCATTAACCTTTCCGTTTGCTTTAAGCTCACATTAAAAGTTTTAAGATCCCTGTTATTTATTCCAATTATCTTTCCGCCGCTTTTTAGGGCTTCCTCAAGTTCCTTTTCATTATGTACCTCAATAAGTACATGGAGCCCCAGACTTGCTGCCTGTTCATAAAAGCTTTTAAGTTTTCCGGGCAGTATTGCTGCTATCAGAAGCACCGCATCTGCTCCAATTTGAAGGGCCTGATATATTTGATATATATCCACTATAAAATCCTTACGAAGCAGGGGCTTGTTAGTAATTTCCCTAACATCCTTTATATATTCATCCTTTCCTTTAAAAAAATGTTTTTCTGTTAATACTGATATAGCATCTATATTGATTTCATCATATATCTTAGCAATACTTTTATGGTCAAAATTTTCTATTATAACCCCCTTTGAAGGGGATGCTTTTTTTATTTCTGCTATTATTGACATATTGCTGCCACTTAGGGCAGCCTGAAAATCCCTGATTTCCCTTGGCTTAAGACTATTTTTTAAAGATTCCAGGGATTTTTCTGATTTTTCTGTTTCAATTTGTTTTTTCTTTACTTCAACAATTTCATCTAAAATCATTACTGCCTTCCTTTACTAAAATTTATTATTTCCTGCAGTTTTTCATAAACTTTTCCGCTGTCAATAAGTTCCTCTGCTAATTTCACCCCGTCTTTAAGGCTGTCTGCTGCTTTTCCCACATACAAAGCTGCTGCTGCATTCATTACTGTTATATTACGTTTCGGTCCTTTTTCACCCTTTAATATACTTAAAATAATAGCTGCATTCTCCTTAGCATCCCCTCCTTTTATTTCCTCCATGCAAGAAAGCGGTATGCCGAAATCAATAGGATTAATTGTATAATCCGTAACTTTGCCATCTTTAACCTCCGATACAGTGGTATCAGAAGTTACAGTTATCTCATCTAATCCATCATTTCCATGTACTACCAAGGCTCTTTCTCTTCCAAGTCTTAAAAGTACTTCAGAGAGTGGATGAGTAAGATCTCTGTCAAATACTCCAAGTACTTGTCCTTTTATATCTGCCGGATTTGTCAGCGGTCCTAAAATATTGAAGATAGTTCTGGTTCCCAGTTCTCTTCTTATAGGTCCCGCATATTTCATAGCCGGATGATATTTTTGGGCAAAAAGGAAAGTCATTCCCGTATTCTTAAGGCACTGCTCTGAAACCTCAGTTTCCATATTAATGTCAAAGCCTAACTCTGAAAGCACATCTGCACTGCCGCTTTTACTTGAAACTGCCCTGTTTCCGTGCTTGGCAACCTTAACCCCGGCAGCTGCTGCTATTATTGACACTGCAGTAGATATATTAAAAGTATTGGCTCCATCTCCGCCAGTGCCACAGGTATCTATTACAAGAGTTTTCTCTTTGGCACCTTCTTTAAAATCCAAGCTAAAACATTTTGCATTTTGCTTCATAGATTTAGCACAGCCTGTTATTTCTTCAATACTTTCACCTTTAATCCTAAGACCTATCAGAAAAGCTCCTATCTGAGAAGGCGGACACTCACCACTCATAATTGCATTCATTGCATTTTCCGCTTGCTGAGTTGTTAAATTCTCTTTTACAGCAATTTTTTTAATAGCTTCACTTAACATTACATATCACCTCTACAAAATTTTTTAATATTTTATCTCCGTACTGTGTAAGAATAGATTCCGGATGAAATTGAAGTCCGTATAATTTAAAATCCTTATGCTTCACTCCCATAATTACGTGGTCACAAGTTTCAGCTATAACCTTTAATTCCCGGGGGATACCGCTGTTTTCAATAACTAAAGAATGATACCTCATTACATTAAAGCTTCCCGGCATATCTTTAAATATGTCACTTTCTTCAATTAAAACTTTAGAGGTCTTTCCATGCATTATCTTTTCTGCTCCTATTACCTTTCCGCCAAAAGTGCAGCCAATTGCCTGATGTCCCAGGCATATTCCAAGCAGAGGAACCTTTCCGGCAAAGTTTTTTATAACATCAATACAAATTCCGGCGTCTTCCGGTCTTCCGGGCCCGGGAGAAATAATTATACCATCCAGATCCATTTTAGAAATATCCTCTATAGTAACAGCATCATTTCTAACTACTTTAATATCTTTGCATATTACTCCAAGCATCTGATATAAATTGAAAGTAAAGGAATCATAATTATCAATTAAAAGAAACATTAAATCACCACCCTTAGAGCTTTTGCCTTATTTATTGTCTCCTGATATTCCAAAGCGGGATCTGAATCATATACTATTCCTGCTCCTGCCTGAAGGTATGCAGTTTTATTTTTAAATACAACGGTCCTTATTGCAATGCATAAATCCATATCCCCTGTATAGGAGAAGTACCCCAATGCCCCTGCATATACTCCCCGTCTCAGGTTTTCCAGTTCATCTATAATTTCCATTGCCCTGATCTTGGGCGCCCCTGAAACTGTTCCGGCAGGCAGGCATGCTTTAAGAGCATCATAACAGCTTAGTCCTTCTTTAAGCATTCCTGTAACTTTTGAAACCAAATGCATTACATGGGAATATAGCTCTACTTCCATAAATGTTTCTACCTTAACTGTACCAAATTCACTTATTCTGCCTATGTCATTTCTCCCCAGGTCCACAAGCATTACATGTTCTGCCCTTTCCTTCTCATCTGCCAATAATTCTTCAGCCAGAAGCTTATCTTCTTCGCTGTTTTTTCCTCTTGGTCTTGTACCGGCTATTGGATTAGTTGTTACTTTCCTGTCAAAAACGCTAACCAGTCTTTCCGGTGAGGAACCTACCACTTCAAAATCATCAAACTCTATATAAAAGAGATATGGAGATGGATTTTTAGATCTTAATCTTCTATATATCTGAAAGGAAGTCTCCTCTGTTTCAATACTAAATCTTTGAGATAAAACCACCTGAAATATATCCCCTCTTTTTATATAGCCCTTTGCTTTGTTTACAATATCGCAATACTCCTCTATGGTCAGATTAGACTTTATCTTACCTGACGATCCACAGCTGTTAATGTTACTAATTTCCTTTCTGACTTTAATTTTGTCATAGGTTGATTTTAACAGCTTCTCAATTTCTTCATACTCAAGGTTATCCCCGGGAAGTACATTATAAGTAATATATAGCTTAGAATTATAATGATCATAACAAATTAATATTTTATAAAATAAGAGATAGCTTTCGGGAGTATTTATTTCATCCTTATTATTATCTGGAAGTACTTCATACCGCCTGATCATGTCATAGCCTATATACCCTACAGCGCCCCCGGTAAAAGGCAGCTTCATGTTTTCATATTTATATTCTGCATTCAATAAGTCCCGGACAGTATCAAGGACATCTCCCTGCTTTTCTGTTTTACTGCCATCTTCATCAATGATTGTTATACCATTCCCATAGCTTTTAACCTGAAGATAAGGATTCTCTGCCATAAAAGAATATCTTCCGCTGTCTTTAACTGCTAATGCACTTTCTAAAAGGCATCTGTTTTTCCCATCAAGATTGTAAAAAATAATTATTGGTGTTAATTCATCCGCATATTCTTCAAAGATTACAGGAAAAACCTTTCCGGATTCTTTCAATTCATTAAATTGATCTTTTGTTAAAGTTATCATAAACGTGCCCCCTTTTTATTTGTATAAAAAAACCACTTCATCCTATGGGACGAAGTGGTTTTTGCCACCCATATATATATTTGCTTAAGCTTTTCATAGTCATTTACTTAAGGAAATTGCATAATAACATTTTAGCTGATTTTTCAGTTTAAAAATAACGAATTATCGGCGTTTTTTTAAGCTGAAAAAGTTTATTTTTGAATTATGCAATTTACTCCCTTAGCATTCCTTAAGGAACATTAAGATAAATAAAAAACACCCAGCCCTGTTAGGACCGGATGTTAAATCACTATGCCACCTAAATACAAATTTATCTTTACCGAGTACAGATGCTTCGATACTCTGTCTTTGTAACGGCAGACTCCCGGATAATGCTACTGCTAATTCGCACATCGTCTCACAGGCCCATTCAATACAGACTACAGTACCTGGTTCTCACCATCCCAGACTCTCTTTAACTAAATTTCCATATCTACTCTTCCTGATCACTGACTTTAATATATTGTATATCATTCTATATTATTCTGTATATTCAGTCAATAGTTTTTATAAATTATTT
>Ga0172378_10002322_pt1 | contig 17778 bp, 12 predicted proteins | sample GrowelOW332metaG_FD_119755 | JGI IMG/M metagenome (GOLD analysis project Ga0172378, IMG submission 119755) | Groundwater microbial communities from an aquifer near a municipal landfill in Southern Ontario, Canada - Pumphouse #3_1 metaG | ecosystem: Environmental > Aquatic > Deep subsurface >... | reverse complement strand
GGTGTTGAGCCTCAGACTGAAACAGTCTGGAGACAAGGCACGAAGTATCGTGTTCCACGTATCGTCTTCTGCAACAAGATGGACGCTACCGGTGCCGACTTCGATATGTGTCTTGCTTCATTAAAAGAGAAACTCGATGCTAATGCTCCAGCCGTCCAATGCCCAATCGGCAAAGAAGGCGGATTCTCTGGATGCGTTAACGTCATCACTCGTGAAGCTTATGTCTATGGAACAGGGAAAGATGCCGAAATGGAAGTCCTTCCTTGCCCAGAAGAATTAAAAGAAAAAGTCGAAGGATATCGTGAAGTCCTCTTAGAGAAACTTGCGAACTTCGATGACGAACTCATGATGCTTCTTCTCGACGGACAAGAAGTCCCAGTCGAACTCATTAAGAAGACCATTCGTAAGGCTGTTCTCGGAGGCAACTTCTTCCCAGTCTTCTGTGGTACTGCTTATAAGAACAAGTGCATTCAGCCCTTGCTCGATGGCGTCATTGATTTCTTACCTTCCCCTCTCGACATTCCAGGAGAGAAGGGCGAACTCGACGGAGCTCCTTATATCTGCTCGCCAGATGATAAGAAGCCATTCGTTGGTTTAGCCTTCAAGATTGCGACCGACCCATTTATTGGACGTCTCGCTTACGTGAGGGTCTACCAAGGAACTTTAAAATCAGGTTCTTATGTCATGAATAGCAGCAGGGGAAGCCAAGAGCGTATTGCTCGTTTGGTTCTCATGCACGCCAATCATCGTCAGGAAGTGGAAACACTCCACGCTGGTGAAATCGGCGCTGTTGTTGGCTTAAAGAATACGACGACCGGTGATACTCTTTGCGATCCAGCTACCGAAGTTGTTCTTGAGAAGCTTGTCTTCCCAGAGCCAGTTCTTGAAGAAGCTGTTGAGCCAAAGACCAAAGCCGACCAAGAGAAGATGGCTGTTGCCCTTCAAAAACTTGCCGAAGAAGATCCAACCTTCCGTGTCCATACCGACAACGAGACTGGTCAGACTATCATCGCTGGTGTTGGAGAACTTCAGTTAGATGTTCTCGTCGAAAGAATGAGACGTGAATTCGGTGTTTCCGTCAATGTTGGTGCTCCACAGGTTAACTACCGTGAAACCATCAAGACTAACGGAGAATGCGAAGGACGTTACATCAAGCAGACTGGTGGTCATGGTCAATACGGACACGTTTGGATCCGTTTCGAACCAAACCCAGGCAAGGGATTCCAATTCGTCGACGCTATCGTTGGCGGCTCCGTCCCTCGCGAATTCATCAAACCGACCCAACAAGGTCTCGAGGACTCCTTGTCCCGTGGACTTGTCGCCGGATACCCAGTTATCGACATCAAAGCAACCCTCTTCGATGGAAGCTACCACGATGTTGACTCTTCCGAAGCCGCCTACAAAATTGCTGCTTCCTTGGCCCTTAAGGCCGCGGCTGGCAAGTGCAACCCTGTCATTCTTGAACCTATCATGAAGGTCGAGGTTACCGTTCCAGAGCAGTATTATGGAGACGTTATCGGCGATATCAGCCGTAGAAGAGGCAACCTTATGGGTGAAACCCAAAGAGGAAATGCTAAGCAGATCGACTGCGAAGTCCCACTTGCCGAGATGTTCGGTTATGTCACCGATTTACGGTCTTTGACCCAAGGTCGTGGCAACTTCACGATGAGCTTTGATCACTACGGGGAATGCCCTCGCTTCGTGGCTGACGCTATCGTTAAGAAATCTTCGATGAACAACCGCTAAGCACTACTTTGTAGTAGTTGCCAAAATTACTAGGTTGCTTTATCATTAATTCGCCTTTAGAGAAAACACCATTATTGGAGGAAAAATACAAATGGCAAAAGAGAAATTCAACCGTGACCGTGTCCACGTTAACGTTGGCACTATCGGTCACGTCGACCACGGTAAGACCACTCTTACCGCCGCCATCATGCACGTCCTTGCTATGAAAGGACAAGCCAAGGACCTTGGCTATTCTGGAATCGACTCGACCCCAGAAGAAAAAGCTCGTGGTATCACGATCAACACTGCTCACGAAGAGTACGAGACCGAGAAGCGTCACTACGCTCACGTCGACTGCCCAGGGCACGCTGACTACGTCAAAAACATGATCACTGGAGCCGCCCAGATGGACGGAGCCATCCTTGTTGTTAGCGCCGCTGACGGCGTTATGCCACAAACCCGTGAGCACGTCTTACTTGCTCGTCAAGTTGGCGTTCCTTACATCGTCGTCTTCTTAAACAAGACCGATATGGTCGACGATCCAGAGCTCATCGATATCGTTGAGATGGACGTTCGCGACCTTCTTAGCAAATACGGATTCCCAGGAGACGATACTCCAGTCATCCGTGGCTCTGCTAAACTCGCTGGAGAAGCTGCAACTGCTGATGCTCCAGAAGCCAAGTGCATCCTTGAATTAATGGATTCCCTTGATGCTTACATCCCTGACCCAACCCGTGACACTGATAAGCCATTCCTTCTTCCTATCGAAGACGTTATGACCATCTCTGGCCGTGGCACTGTCGTCACCGGACGTGTCGAGCGTGGTGTCGCCAAGCTCAACGACGAAGCTGAAATCGTCGGTATCCGTCCAACCCAAAAGGCTGTTATCACTGGTCTTGAGATGTTCCGTAAGACCCTTGACTTCGCCGAGGGCGGAGATAACGTCGGAGTTCTTCTCCGTGGTATCACCCATGACCAAGTCGAGCGTGGACAAGTTCTTGCTAAGCCAGGAAGTATCGTCCCACACGATAAGTTCACTGCCGCTGTCTACGTCTTAACCAAAGACGAAGGCGGACGTCACACTGCTTTCCTTAACGGATATCGTCCACAATTCTTCTTCCGTACCACCGATATCACTGGCTCTATCACATTGCCAGCTGGAACCGATATGGTTATGCCAGGAGACCACGTGAACCTCACCGTCGAGTTAATCCACCCAGTCGCCCTTGAAAAGGGAACCAAGTTCTCCATCCGTGAAGGTGGAAGAACCGTTGGTGCTGGAACCGTCGCCGAGATTCTTAAGTAGTAACCCTAAAAGGTGCAGGCTTACGCGCTTGCACCTTTTTTTGTTGCACTTTGCTTTTCCTTTAGGAAAAAAAGATGACACAAGGAGTTATTCACCTTATAGTTTAGAGTTATGAATGAAAATATTAATCCTGCCGGTTTTGGCAAACGTCTAGTCGCCTTCCTCATTGATGCAGCCATGGTGCTCATTTTCTCTTTTGTAATGTGGAATGTTTCGAATAGTTACATTCTCCCTTCTTGGGGTGTTAATGAAACGTTACAAGAGATGTATTCGTTTGCTGACGATAGCGGTCTCTTTGTCATGAGTAAAGACTCCGAAACGGGTCGTTACACTAGTATGTCTACTTATGGGTATGGGGCCACAACGACTTCCTATATGTCAGCCTCTTCCTCAGTTAATCAAGAAGACCCTGGATATGCCTATTTCCTTCCTATTACTTTCGATTCTTGGACTACATTCTTTCATGATGATTCAAGAGTTATGGATCCAACCATCTTAAGAGATGGAAAAGAAATATCCTTAACGAAGGAAGAATATTACACCGGTCTCAACTATGGCATCGATATGTTAGGACTTCCTGATCCTTCTAACTTAAGTGCGGCTGATATCGTCGTAGAAAAAAATCTTCTCTCTACTTCTGGAAGATGGAAGTGGGATGTTAGGGATGGCGATACCAAGGTTGATACTTCTAGGATGCCAGTCTTAAGCGAGGCCACTAAAGAAAAGGTTGCCGCTAAAGATTCCATTACTCTTACCTCACTTTTTGGTGATTTCATTGCCAAAGATGGGAACTCTTATACGGGTGCCTACTACAAGATGGAGAACTCTCTCCAAACTGAAGAACCATACTTTGCTTCAAGGTATAAGACTTATGCCTTTATGCTTTATGAATCCTTCTGCATGTTCTATTTCCCGGCTCTTCTAATAATCTTCTTTATCATTCCTCTATTTGGCAAAAATGCTGAGACTCTTGGTAAACGTATCATGGGTTTAGCGGTGGTTACCTCGGATGGATATTCGATTAAGTGGTGGCCTGGAAGAATCCTTCATCCATTCTTAATTACTTTAATTGGCTCTAGTATCGCCATCATCCCTTGGACGATTCTAGGACCGGCGGTTTCAATTATGATGTTCACTCTCCTTTGTTTAATTGATTACATGGGCAGTGTTCTTTCTAAGAAAAAGAGACAATCCTTCACCGACCGTCTTTCAAGAACTATGGTTATCGACGCTAAAACCTCTACTTGGTTTGCTTCAAAGGAAGCTGAAGAAGAATATAAAGAGTCTCATTCTTCAACTAAAGTCGTGTCTTCTTTCTTTGACGCTCCAATCACTCCTGAAGAGAATGCTCACGTGGCCGCTATTGATTCAATTCTCGATCTTTCCACTATTGATCGCCACAGGAAGGAAGCTGAAGCCATCACGAGTTTTGATGAGTTTGAGGCTAAGGGTGTTGATACCTCTAACAAAAAAGAAAGTGAAGAGGACAAGTCCTAAGGGCAACTCTCTTCACTTCTTCAATCTCAGCGTTTATTTTTTCTTGCTACAAAGTAGGAATTGGGTTATATTAAAGCCCGCGCTGGACCGTTAGCTCAGTTGGTAGAGCAGCTGACTCTTAATCAGCGGGTCGCGGGTTCAAGTCCCTCACGGTTCACCAAACGCCATAATCCGAGTCTTTATAGACTCGGTTTTTTTGTGCTCTATTGTCTATAGACAATACTATATAGAATGCCCATTAAATATTATTTTCCCAATAGAAACATCTATATAGGCGTTGTTAAGTATCATTTGCATCGGTATGGTTAGAAGGTTGCATAAGCACCAAAGGATGGAAAAATGAAAAAAAGTCTATTTGTTCTAGCTTTGTCGACAGTCTTATTAACAGGTTGTGGAGGCAAACCTGCAAGTGTTCCTGACACTTCTTCATCCCTCCCCGAGGTTTCCTCTACCCCAGTAGTGGAAGAGACTTCTTCGGTAAGTGAAGTGACTTCCTCGAGCGAAGTTCCTTCTACTAGTATTTCTTCTTCTGAGACATCTTCTTCTTCAGAAGATATCCTTCCCACCGCCTGGACTGATAGCGATATCGCTAGTTTAGAAGAAGCCTTTGGCAAAGGCATTGCTAGTAGTATTCCCTTTATCTATGCTGGACCTTATGAATTATCCTATATCCCTGAGATGTTAATGGTTCAAATCAATTGTCCCATTGCGACCGACCAAAAAATCGTTACCGATTATGAAAAGATTCTTTCTTCCAAGGGGTATATGACTTTTATTGATACCGACGGAATTCTTTCTTCTCTTGGTTATTACACTGATGAGTTGACTGATTCTCTCAATATCTGTGCTTACCAAATTGATAATGATGGTGGCCTCGAGATTGATATTCTTCAAAACCTCTATAGCGAACCAACCTCAGTTGGAACTACTTGGAGCAATGCTGATGTTGCTTTGATAACCAAATACTTTGGAGAAGGCATTGAAAAAGAAATTCCAGCCTACCTTCCTAATAACGCGCAATTAAAAGACTCTAACTTCTCGAGTGATGGTGTTCTTGAAGTGGAATATGAAGGAAGCCGTTTTTCTTTCATTAAGGATTGTGGAGACGGCTTAACTGCGGCTTCCTTCATTCTTAATCAAACCTCCGGTCTTTATGAAAAGAAGATTGAAGGGAAAGGGACTTTAAAGGTTGATGTTTCTATCGATTTCTATGGGGTTTTTAAGGCTCGTTATTCTTTTGTTAAAGATGTTGTAGTAGATCCTTCTTCTTTAATTACTTGGCTTCCTGTTAACTTCACCGGAACAACCTATGCTTCAACAGAATTAACTATCAATGACATTAAACTTGATATCTCAGGAGTCATGCTAAACAAGACTAATGAGATTCAAATGTCAGCCTATTCTGAGAACGAGGACGGAAGCGTTAAGAAAAAGGGTTCTCATATCGCTAACGTCACACCTATGGCTCCTCTTTCAGCTTTAGTACTTGATCAAGTAGATAAAGGTGAATGGACTGGTAACTATAAAGTTTACGCAGGAATGGCTGTTGATACTTTAAGTGAAGTCATTGGAAGTGAAGGAAAATTCAATCTTGAAGGTGCAACTTTCTTCAAAATTGATATCGGCAAAGGTTCTAAAGGAAACGCTGTTTACTTGAATAGTATTACTTTCGGATTAGTTAAATAGAATATTAATATTTGTATTGCTCAACCCTCGAGTTTTCGAGGGTTTTTTGTATAAATAGGCGAAAAACGCTAAATTTTTCAGCACTTTTTGGTCATTCTGTCTTCTTTAGGTTGCCCGCAAGTCTTTTTCAATCTACAATGAAATACCGTAATAGGAGAGGAGAAAAACACTTTACACATGAAAAAGTCACTATTACTAATTTCCGCCCTTGGCGCTGCCATGCTTCTTGCAGGCTGCGGAGGGGATCCTGCTAGCACACCCGCAACCAGTACACCTGAGGTAACAAGTACCCCAGAGACAAGCACACCTGCTACAAGTAGTCCTGAGGTTACAAGCACCCCAGAGTCAAGCACCCCATCTTCCACGATTACTACTCCAAAAATTGATTCTATCAATGCTCCTGGAGACTATGATGTTGCTGGAGTTGTTACTGCTGTTACATCTGCTGGCTTTGTCATCGATGATGGCACTGGTTCCATTTATGTCTTTGTTGCTCTTCCTGCCGCTTACAAAATTGGCGATGCTGTGAATGTTTCTGGCAGCGTTGTTAATTATTATGGGCTTCTTGAGTTTGACAAAACTTCTTCAGTCGTTAATCCAGATGTTGGATACGTTACCCCTGAAGTTCCAGCTGCTGTTGAATTGACTGCGGATATGGTTAATGGCCGTAAGACCTATGGCGATACGACACCTCTTCCAACTACTGAGATGAGGCCTGTTAAGTTCACTCTTCCTGCAAAGAAAAGTGGTAACTACACTAACTTCTATCTCGATGGTGTAACTGAAAACATTTCTCCTATGAAACTCGTGAATACCATCACTTTCGATGAAAATGTTAACTACGAAGTTGAAGGGTATTTAGCCACTTTCAATACCAGTTCTAAGTATTTCCAATTTATTGTTAAGTCTGCAACCGCTAAATATGACGCCGTTGCCTCTGTTAACCCAACTGCTTCTAATACCACTGTTAACATGGGTTCGACTATTCAACTTAACGCTGGTGTTCTTCCTGTAACTGCTAATCCAGATGTCACTTGGGCTTCTGCTGATGAAACAATCGCCACAATTGACGCTGAAGGCATTGTTACCCCAGTTAAGGCTGGAAAAGTTAACATGACTGCAACTAGTGTTGCCGATACCACCAAGAGTGGGTCTATCGAAATCACTGTTGTTACTGAAGCTGCTACTTATGCTTCTTTAACAAAATATGATTTTTCTACCTTACCAGAGGATCCTACTGCCCCTACTTATGGAAAGTTTGATAACACCACTATCGACCCTGTCTTCTTAGGAACTGATCCTAACTACATGACTGGTGGAGATAGAATTGTTACCGACGCTAGCGCTGATACTTGCTACAAGGCTCAAATTGGTCAAGGTCCTAAAATTTTAGGTCTTAAGATTGGTGGAAGCAAAGGTCGTGGTATATTAACACTTACTCTTAACACTGAAGCGGCCCGTGTCGCTCTCACTGTTACCGCTTGGTCAGCTTCAAAATTAGCTGATCTTAGTGTCAATGACGGCGCAACACACGCACTTACCGATGCTGGATCAGCCGTTGTTACTATCGATTTTGCTGCCAGCAAAACAGTTGAAATCACTTCTTCAATCTATAGTATTGTTACTGGAATGGAATTATTCAAAGTCGCCTAGTTTCTACTAACTCCTTGAAAGGGCCCTTCGGGGTCCTTTTTTCTTGTTAGAATTAACTAATGCCACTACAATTCGTATTGTTATGAAAAAAAGTAAAGAGATCTCTTCCTACAAGAACTTTGTCGTTGCTAGCAAAAGTAAGACGGTTTGGTCTATCGTCCTCGATTTTCTTTTTACTCTCGTTCTTTCAATGCTTATCTACATGATTGCAGTCTCGCCTATTCACTCTAGCTTTCCTTCGTCCAAACAGAGACAAACAGAGATTGCTTCTTTATATGATGAACTTTGCCTTACGGTAGGGGAATCAAGGCTCCAAGACTATGATGTTTCCACTAAGTCTTTGGTTGATACAGATACAATGGCGGCTTCCTTCTTAACTTCTCTTGCTAAGACTTCTTATTACATTAATGGAGTTGACTACCCAAAAGGCTTAGGCGGAAGCGCTGAGGCTGTTAATAAAGAAGATACCTTTCTCTTTAATCCCCTTACTAGTGATGGACTTCAGTCTTTTCCTAATGATGGTATTTCTTTCTATTACTTCTCTTTTAAGAATATGGTAGGTAACGAAAGCATTTCATCTTATGTCTATGGCGATGTTGACTATAAAGGAAAAGAGAGTGATTACCTCTTCCTTAAGGCGTACCGCTATGAGGCAACAGCCTTTGATGGGTATTTCGCGAATAAAGAGTCATCACTACCTCTTTATCAACAATTAGAGATTAACAAAGCCAAAGCGTTAGTGGACGTCCTTGTTTTTAACGATACCGGAAGTGAGGCTCGAACAGTTTACGATAATTTAAGAAATTCCTATTTCACCTGCCTAAATATCTTTACAGAGGAACTAGAATCAACTTACACCCCATTTGTTGAAAAATACAACCAACACCAAGCCTTAACCCGCAGCCATTACATTGAGACTTTTGGTGGCATGATGATTGCCTACACTCTATCTTTTCTCATTCTTGAACTAATTGTCCCTCTCTTTCTTAAGGGCAAGAAAACAATTGGTATCAAAGCCTTCTCATTGGCTTATTGCGGATCAGATGAGATGGAACCAAGTATCCTCGCTTATGCCTTACAACGGGTTATTAGGTTTTTAATTCAATTCTTATCTCTAGCCTTTGTTCTCTATACCTTTAATGGGATTGGACTTTTAGTAGTGGATTTAGGTGGCGGGTTTACTCTTGGCTACTTATTCCTCGCTTCTCTTCTTTTGGGCATTACTTCTTTAGTTACTTCTTTATTTACAACAAATCATCAACCCTTCCCTGAGTTCCTCTCGCGGATTGAGATTCGTGATACTCAGGTGATGGAAGCTGGCACCGCTAAGGAGGATGTTGTTAATGGAAAATAATATTGAACTTGTTTATTCTTCGGTTAAAACCTATCGGAGAATCTTTGCTGATCTTATTGATGCCTTTTTGGTTGGTTTTACTACGTTCTTATTATTTTCCTTAAGTAATATGATCGTTGTTAATATGCCTTTTTATTCCGAGATGAAGCGTTCTAGAGAAGCTGTTCAAAATGAAAGTGGCCTTTATGTTGAAGGCTACAATATGGCGGAATACTACACAAACGACGATGCCCATTCTTATAGCGAGAAGAAAACCATTCTCGCTACAGCCATCGATTCTTTTTATTCTAATCCTTATTTCTTTAACTCTAATGAGGCAAAGAGCCTCTATAACGTAAGGAAAACGGTTGCGAGTAATAATGGGTTATCTCTCTTCATCAGTGTGGAAGGAAACCTCCAAGAAGCTGATGTTTCCCCGGAGTCTCTCTTTACTTTCTATAAAACAGAGATTTCCGAACAATGCATTGGTTATGTTATTAAGAGCGGCACTTACGTTGAGACTAGTAAAACAATCTTCTTAACGGCGGCAATCCAAGTATTGATTTATCTGACTGTTTCCGTATTCCTTTATTTTGGTCTCTTCCCAACTCTTATTTTTAAACGGGGTCGCCAAACTATTGGAAGGAAAGTATTCAAAATTGCCTTACTTGGGAAAGATGCCTTAGTGGTGGGACCTTGGCAGTCCGTTCTTCGTTGCGCTTTTATTTACTTTGTTTATTTCTGGCTGGGTTTCCTAGGATTCCTAATTCCTGAAATTATTTCAGTCACTATGTTGGTAATGTCTAAGCGTTCCCAAAACCTTGTTGATTATGTCTTAAACCAATATGAAGTTGATTGTCGTGATGATGATGTCTTTATGGATTATGGAGACTACGAGGCTGCCAATGAAAGCCGTCAAGCGGCGACCTTAGAAAATAAAAATCTTGAAGCAAAATTGTAAGCCCTTTCTTCAAATTTGTTGATGTTTTTCTGATTTGGACGATTTTGAGAATTTCACGTCCTTTACAAAAGGTAGTTATGGTGGTTATATAATCAGTTCACCAGTTTTGGTGCATTGGGTAAATTCGGCGAGGAAGGCGGCGTTTCTCTTCGAAAATAACCTGTATCTCATTTATCTCCATCAGCTAAAAATGCATTGTCTTTTCTCCGGGCATGGCTTAATGCGATTGCTTTGGAAATTGCCTCAATGCTATAATCACGCAGGTAACAATAATGGAAATCAAAATTAAAAACCTGACTAAAGTCTTCCCTGGGAATCCAAAAAAGAACATTCCCGACACGACGGCGGTCAGCCACCTCGACTTGGACATCCCTGATGGCCAACTTTTAGGACTCCTTGGACCTTCTGGCTGTGGTAAATCGACGACTCTGTATATGATCGCTGGTTTAAAGCAACCGACCGAAGGGGAAATCTGGTTCGGTGACGAAGACGTCACTAACTTAACCCCTGAGAAGAGAGGAATTGGGCTTGTCTTCCAAAACTATGCTCTCTATCCTCACATGACTATCTATGATAACGTCAAATTCCCTTTGACCAATCTTAGAGTCAAGACGACAAAGAAAGCCGTTAAGATTCTCGACAATCAAAAGATTGATGAGTTAATCACTAACAACGCCGATGAAATCATCGAGATTGTTAAGTCTTCGGTTTACAAAGAGAAAATCTCCAAAGACGCTGCTGCTAGGAAATTAGTCTTCCGTTTCCACATCGTCACTTCTCTTGCTGTTAAAATCTTCCGCTTAGGACTTCATTTAGTTCCAGCCGACGAACTTTCGGCTAAGATTGCTGGAATCAAAGCTGAACTCGCTGCCGACAATCAAAAGATTACAGAAAAATTTGCTAAGCATGGCTATTCTCTTAATGAGGCTTGCGAATGCTTAACAGCAGAAGGAACCACGATCATCGAAACTAGACGCTTAAGCACTAGTGAAATTGATGGGCTAGTCCAAGAAACTGCTCGTCTTGTTCAAATCGACCAATATCTTACAAGAAAGCCAAGCGAACTCTCTGGTGGACAACAACAGCGTGTTGCGATTGCCCGCGCTCTTGTTAAGAAACCTCGCGTTCTTCTCCTTGATGAACCTTTAAGTAACCTTGACGCTCGTCTTCGTTTACAAACTCGTGAAGAGATTCGGAGAATTCAACGGGAAACTGGTATTACCACCATCTTCGTTACTCACGACCAAGAAGAAGCTATGTCTATCAGCGACCAAATCGTCGTTATGAAGAATGGCGTTGAAATGCAGCGTGATCATCCTCAGGATGTTTACAACAACCCACAAAACCTCTTCGTTGCTAAGTTCCTTGGAACCCCTCCAATAAACACCTTCTCTGGTGAAATCAAGAATGGCGCCCTCTACATTGGTGAGGAAAAGATTCTCTCTAGCAAGAGTTTCACTGAAGACAAGCCTGTCTTTGTTGGAATCAGACCTGAAGGTTTCTTAGCTGACGAGCACACTAAGGATGAAGACAAAGTTTTCTCCATTACTGTCAAAGCTATCGTTACGATGGGTCGTGATATGTCGCTTGTTTGCGAACATGATAAGTTTATCGGCGAAGATATTAAGATCATCGTCGATAGTGATATTGATGCCAAGATTGGTGTCATGAGATTCGCTATCCGTCCAAACAAAATCTTCGTCTTTGACGCAAAGACTGAGGAACGGATTCGTTTCGAGGCCAAATAGACATGGAGAGCAAAAACAACTGGAAAGCTTGGCTCTACTTGGCTCCGGTCATCGTTTTGATGGCGGTTTTCACTCTATATCCTATTGTGAATACTGTTGTTGTTTCCTTTCTTAAGGATTACAACCAAATCAACGGTTCGAGCAAGGGCTTCACTTTCTACAATTACCAGCAGATTCTTTCACCAGGTGGTCTCTTCTATGAGGACGTGTGGCTTACCGCTCTTCCAAACACTTTAATTCTTACCTTAATCACTGTTCCTACTTCAATCATCTTGGCTCTCTTTATTGCCATCGGATTAAACTCAATCCCATTCTTAAAGAAGATCTTCCAAACTGTCTTCTTTATGCCTTACGTCACCAACGCTATCGCGATTGGTATGGTCTTCAGTGTTATCTTTGATACTCAGACCGGTATCTTCAACGCTATCTTTGGTACTTATGGTTTCCCTTGGATCTTCCCAGTTCCTGGCGGAGCTACCGTTGCTTATGGCAGCGCTTTGTTCTCAATTTGTTTCTACATCGTCTGGCATTCCTTACCTTATAAGATTCTTATCTTCTTAGGTGGACTTCAGAACGTTGACCAACAATATTATGATGCTGCGAAGATTGACGCCGCTAGCCGTGCTAAGACGATTATGAAAATCACGGTTCCTCTTCTTTCTCCGCAAATTCTTTACGTCATGATTACGAGCTTTATCGGTGCCTTTAAAGAATACAACTCTGTTATCGGTTTATTTGGAACCAATGGTGGAGCCTTCGATAAGAACACTGGTCCAAGTTCTATGAAGACGATGGTCTTCTTCATCTATGATCAAATCGCTAAAGGAAAAGTCCAATACGCTTCGGCGGCTGCGGTTATTCTCTTTGTGATTATTATGTTATTTACAGCGATTCAATTCAAAGTCAGCAAAAAGAGGGTGCATTACTAATATGGAAAACAATTACCCAAATTTACAGCTGGTGATCAAGAATGATCGCCTAAGTGCCGAGAAGAAGAATAAACTTTCTTTACTTGGTCGTATCCTATCTTTAGTTTTGACTTACGCTTTCTTAGCTTTTATGGCTCTTCTTATGATCTTCCCATTCTACTGGATGATCATTACCTCTCTTAAGGAAGGTATGGAAATCAACCAAATGAATCCAACTTTCTGGCCTCAGATTATTCGCTGGGAGAACTACAGCGAAGCTTTCTCTCGCTTAAACTTCGGGACCTTGCTTCGTAATACTCTTGTTGTTGGTATCTTCTCAACAATTGGAACTCTCTTCACGACTATCTTTGCGGCTTTTGCCTTTGCTCGTTTAGAGTTCAAAGGAAGAGACTTCATGTTCTCCATCTTACTCGCCACGATGATGATTCCTGGTGAAATGATGGTTACTACCAACTACGTTTCTGTTTCTTTATTAGGAATGATTGGAAAAGACAACCTCATGGGTGCTTATGCCGCTATGATTTTGCCTTTCATGGTCAGTGTCTTCTATATCTACTTATTACGTCAAAACTTTAAGCAAATTCCAAACGAACTTTACTTGGCTGCTAAAGTTGACGGAAAGACTGACTGGCAATTCCTTTGGAAAGTAATGGTTCCTCTTGCTATGCCAACTCTTATTACTATCTTCATTCTAAAACTTATGGGTGCCTGGAACTCCTATGTTTGGCCGAACTTGATTGCTACTGGTAACCAAGACTTCTGGCTCATTACAAACGGATTACGTGGAACCTTTAGTGCTGCTGAGAACATCAACGACTACGGAGTTCAGATGGCTGCTACAGTTATCGTCACCGTCCCGTTATTGCTTCTCTTCATCTTCTTCAGAAAATATATTATGCGCGGTGTCAGCCGTGCTGGTATAAAAGGCTAAAATGTTTTTGATAAGGAGGTAATTTATGAAAAACACCAGAATGCTTACTCTTACTAGCGGAGCCCTTCTCGCAAGTGTCGCCGCAATCTGCCTTTCTAGCTGTGGCGGAGCAACATACTCCGACCAAGTCCTCGTCTCTGATGATCCAACTTCTCTTACCAAGATTGTCTTCTTTGAGTGTTTAGGACACGCAAACGAGGGTAACCTCGGGAAGATTGTTAGTGCATTTAATGAAAAATACGCTGGCAAATATGAGGTTGAACTCAGCAAAGTCGCTGGAACCTATGATGCCTTACATGATGCCGTAAACACCAAGCTTACCGCTGGTGAAGTCCCGGCTCTCTGCATGGGCTATCCTGACTCCTTCTCTGTCTATATGGGCAAAGAAATTGATGACTCTAACATCTATCGTCTTGATAACTTCATTGACGATCCAACCTTTGGCTTCACTGCTGAGGAAAAGAAGGACTTCGTTCCTGAATACCTCGCTGAAGGCCAAAACTATCAGTTCGAAGGAACTTGGTCACTCCCAATGTACAAATCCACTGAGATTATGTATTACAACGAGTGCTACTTTGCTGGCTCGAACCAACAAAACCTTGCTAAGTTTGCTGCCAATACTGAATTTGCAGCTTTGAATAAAGCTGTTACTGATAAAGGCGCTAATCCAACTGATGAGTCTCTTAAGGCTCTTAAAGATTGGGTTAAGTCCCATAGCGGATATGCTTACGAACTCCCGACTACTTGGGAAGATATGATTGCTCTTGCCAAGCAGATGGTTGCCGACATGAAAACGGAAAACCTCGAGAATATCGAATTCTATCCTGTTGGCTACGATAGCGACGCTAACCTCCTTATTTCTCAATTTGCTCAACGTGGAATTCCTTTCACCGTTAACGATGAAGCTTCTAAGGCAGACCCAACCAAGCACTTCGTGTTTGATAACGATGAAGCCAAAGCTTTTGTTAACACTCTTGTTCAAAACGTTAAAGACAAGCTTCTTATCACCAAAGGTGTTCTTGGAGGATCTAAGTACACCAATACCTACTTCACCAACCTCAAGTCGGCAATGTCGATTGGTTCTACTGGTGGTTCGAGTTACAACGTTTCTAGCAACTTCAAAGTTGGTTTAGCTCCAGTTCCATATGCTGCTGGCAAAAAAGCCCAGTACATCATGCAAGGACCTTCCATCTGTTTCTTCAATAACAGCAATGATTATGTCCATAAAGGCTCCTGGCTCTTCTACAAGATGCTTGCTGAAACGACAAATAACACCAAGCTTTCTTTAGAAAACAGCTACGATCCAATCAAAAACTCCTGCTATGAGACCACCGAATACAAGAACTTTGTAGCCAAGCATGATTCTGAGCTTAAGTATGACATCCCATTCCATACTCAAGATCTTCGTGATAACTACATGACTTCCCCAGTCTTTGTTGGATCTTCAACTGCTCGTGTTGAGATCGGAAACGTTCTCCAATACATCTGCAATTCCAACTTCAGCACCGACGAAGCTTTCGCGAAGGCGATGAACAGTTGCAGGGCTGCGGCTTAAGGAGACACAATGAGACTCAATAAAAGAATTATTCCATTCGCTGCTTCAGCTTTCTTGCTGTTAACTCTTGTCTCTTGCGGAAACGCCTCTGGCTCGATTGTTAATGCTAATCCTGATTCAATCTATGGAAGTGTCAGCGACTTCAGTGTCACTGACTTAAAGAACGTTGCCGTTGGCACCGAAGTAAAGTTCAAAGTCACTCCGGCTGAAGACTTCCTTGTTTCGACTGTTAAAGTCAACGGAAGTGATGCTACCTCGCTTGGAGATAGCCTCTATTCCTGGAAAGTTGTTGAAGGCACTAATAAGGTTGTGGCCGACTTCACTATTGATAAGACTGTCGACTTTGTTGATAAGTTCAAATTACAACTTCCTGATGATGTCTATAACAATGTTTTGAATCATCATATCCGTTGCGACTTCCGCGGAGAATACAACGATCTTGTTAAAGGAGTTGAACAAGCTCTTCCCGAAAGTCGTGGCGGGTTCGTTAACTATGTTGATGGTGATACCACCCACATTGAAACTTTCCACTATGGCTACACTGTTAAGCTTCGTTATCTTTCTATCGATACTCCAGAATCCACCAGCGAAATTGAAGAGTGGGGCAAGAGTGCTTCCAACTTTAACAAATCCATCCTTAAGAATGCTAAGAGAGTAATTCTCGAATCTCAGGGCTGGGCTCGCGGAGATGAAGACAAGAAAGCCACCGTCGATGGTAATCAACGTTCATTGGCATATGTTTGGTATTCAAACCTTGAAACCCCAACTATGAATGACTTCCGTTGCTTAAATCTCGAAATGGTCTACCAAGGTTTCTCCCAAGGTATCGGTTCTGTCGAACAGGCTGGTGATTACTTCTACCGTTTCTTCGATAAGGCTAATAAGTCCGCTGTCGCTAACAAGCGTGGCCAATTTAGTGGAGAAGTCGATGCTAACTACTGCTATGACGCTCCAGTTGACATCACGATGAAGGAAATCTACGACGGAACTACTCGTGGACAAACTGATTCTCCTCTTAAGGATCAAAAGACTTTCTATAGAATTAAAGGATATGTTTCCCGCAAGATTAAGGGTGCCTTCTACTTCCAAGACAAGCCTTCCTATGATCAAGTTGGAACTGAACATGTTGATGCTTATGGTCTTTACGTCTTCTCTTATGCCCAAACCCCATTAAAGGTTGGCGATGAAGTCAGTGTCATCGGTGTCTTAAGCGATTACGGAGGTGCTTATCAGCTCCAAGGTATCTCTTACCATGACTTTGATATCGATCCAAACCGGGATATGGAGATTCTCTCCAGCGGACACGAGATCGTTCCAGTTAAAGTTACCAAAGAAGACTTTACGAAAGCTGATCAAAGTGGTGTTTATGATCACGTTCTTGTCGAATTCGTTGACGATGTCTATTGCTATGACAAGACCTCTTCTTACGGTGGTGTCACTACTAGCGCCTCTGAAGGTGGCGTTGAGAACATCAACAAATACAACACCAAATATCCGTTCTATAACGATAACAACAAGATCATTACCTTTGCTAAACTCGGCAGCGCCGGAAGCAGCTTTGATCTCCGTATCGTGAAAGATCAAGATATCCTTGTCAGTTATGGCAAAGAAATCTCCAGAAGTTTCCGCTTCTTCACTGGTGGTATTAACTATTACTATCCTGAACAACCAAGTTATGTTGCTTATCAGGCTAGCACCAAAGATTTTGCGGCTTTCAAAGATGCCTTTGATGCCCATAAAGGTGATGCTGAAATGATTACTACAACCTATAAAGCCAAACACATGAAGCTTACTGCCATTTCCCAGAACTACCTTTCTTCTTCTGGCAAGACTCAACAGTATCAAGCTGTCATCGCCGATCCAGGTGACGCTAACGTCTTAGGGGAGATTTAAACTTAAGATGAAACCGGCGTCTCAAAAAGGAAAGGAAATCGTTTCGAATGTACCTCCACGTTTCTGCGTGGATTGCAAAAGCGTTATTTACGAAGCGGAAAGCGAAACTTGCCCGGTATGTGGGAAGAGTCTATCGAATGTTCTAACTCAAAGTGAAGTTAGTCTTTGCTCGAAAGATGCCCATAACCGCGACATTGATGGCTATAACCGTTCGCAGAATGCTCTGTGCTTCATCGTCATCGGAACTATCTGTTTGGCGATTGGAATCTTCTTCGTCTTCCTTGCTCTTCAAAAGAAGTTCAATAAGATTGTGGGAGTCAACTTCCTATCGCTTCAATTCTTTGTGGCTTGCATCGGAATCGGTGCTGGATTAACTTGCATTATTATTGGTGGAATTAACCTCTATAAGGCAATTAAGAAGCGCAAATCCGCTCAACGCGACATTCTTGTTCTTGGCAATCTAAAAGAAAAACCAAGCAAGTAAATTCTGACAATTAAGAGCCCTCCTTGAAAAAGGAGGACTTTTTTCTATGTTTTCGGTGGTTTAGTGGACAAAAGTAG
>Ga0172378_10002319_pt1 | contig 17780 bp, 10 predicted proteins | sample GrowelOW332metaG_FD_119755 | JGI IMG/M metagenome (GOLD analysis project Ga0172378, IMG submission 119755) | Groundwater microbial communities from an aquifer near a municipal landfill in Southern Ontario, Canada - Pumphouse #3_1 metaG | ecosystem: Environmental > Aquatic > Deep subsurface >... | reverse complement strand
CTTTTTTCCGATATCGGTTCTGATTCATGCTTCACTAGGTCGAATGAGACCATAATTGACATGCAGTTGCATTTTATTTCATGAGTCTTTGTATCGATGACGCGTTGCATCAGGTGGAAACTTTTTGTCCCTATTCCTGTTACAGCTGTCTGTACGGCTATGTGGTCGGATGAAAAAATTTGTGTCAGGAAGTCAGATTCGAGGTGCACCACAACAATGCCGTCTTTATTCCAGTCAATATCCGGACAGACTGTTGCTAAATATTCGGTTTTGGCCAGATCATAATATTCAAAATAAACACTGTTGTTGACATGCCCGAATTTGTCTACGTCACTAAAACGTAGTTGTATAGGTATGATATGATGAAATTCAATTTCCTCTTCCATTTTTCAATTGATTTTATATAATAGTATTACAAAAATACGATTATTGTTCGAGATACTCTTGGCTTTAAGAAAAGAATTATCAATTTATTATGATTATTGGTTATATATTATAAAACAGTAAAAGGATGTGTCAAAAGTAGGTATACTCCCCTTGCTATAATATTATCTTATATTCTTCTGTGATGTCTTAGTCACCGGAACTGTAATTTCCACGTGTTGAAACTATAGTTTCCCTTTTTAGAAACGGCTGTTTCTTATATAGGAAACGATAGTTCCCTTTAAAGGAAACTATCGTGGCTTATCATGTAAACAAGTCTTCTTTTATACATCACAATAAAAGAGTGTATATCTATCTGCTTTTCAGCGCATCCTTAATTCAATTTACTATATGTTGAAAGAGCTTTTATTCTTTTTCTTCTTTTGTTTTTTTGGCCTTTGGACTTTTTGAAACTTTTGAAGCTTTTACGGTCTTAGAAACCTTCGCCGTTTTGGTTGCTTTTGCTTTTGTTGTTTTGCTTGTTTTTTTAGGCTCTATTTTTTTTGACCTTTTTGTCTTTTTAGGACCTTTGGCATCTTGCTCTTTAATAATGCTCAAACATTCATTAAGAGTTAGTTCTTCTGGTATTACAGATTTGGCTAATTTGTAGTTGCTGTCTTTATAAGCAATATATGGGCCATATCTTCCTCTTTTAACTTCTAGCTCAGGTTCTTCCTCGAATTTTTTGATGTGACTCTTTATTTCTTTATCACGTTTTTCAAGGATAAGCTGTTCAGCATCATCTAAAGTGATGTACATGGGATCTTTGTCCTTGGGAATAGAAACAAATTTGCCATCATGGCGTATATACGGGCCGAAACGTCCAACATTTGCTACTACGGCTTTTCCTTCATACTCTCCAATAGTGCGTGGAAGTTTAAAAAGTTCTAGAGCTTCATCAAAGGTAATTGTATTGATGGATTGTCCCTTTTTCATCTGTGCAAAAGTTGGCTTTTCTTCATCATTAACGGAACCCTTTTGAACAATTGGTCCGAATCTACCTATCTTGGCAGAAATTTGTTTTCCTGAAACCGGATCCGTTCCTAAAAGTCGTTCGCCAACTTTATGTTCTGATTTAGCAGACAATGCTTTTTCTACCGAAGGATGGAATTTCGTGTAGAAATCTTTCATTATCACAGGCCATTCTTTTTCGCCTTCGGCTATTTCATCAAAATTTTTTTCCACATCAGCTGTGAAGTTGTAATTCAAAATGTCAGGAAAAGTTTCTGTCAGATAATCATTAACAACTATACCCGTATCGGTAGGAAAGAGTTTTGACTTTTCTGCGCCAGTCAGTTCCGTATGCATTTCATCTTTAATTTCATCGTTTTTTAGAGTAAGTACATTGAATGCGCGTTCTATGCCTTCCTTGCTGTCTTTCTCTACGTATTCGCGATGTTGAATAGTAGTAATGGTTGGTGCGTAAGTAGATGGACGCCCAATTCCCAATTCCTCCAACTTACGGACGAGGCTTGCCTCTGTATAACGGGCCGGGTGTTGTGTAAATCGTTGACTGGCAACAATCTCCTTGTTCTTGAGTATTTGTCCTTCAGTGAGTGGTGGGAGCAAATTTTCTTCTTCATTTTTATCGCTCTCATCATCATAAGATTCTCTATAAATACGGAGAAATCCATCAAACTTGATAACTTCGCCTGTTGCTATAAAGTTCTCATTGCTGTTGCTGAGACTGATGGTTGCTGTTGTCTTTTCTAGTTTAGCGTCGGCCATTTGTGAAGCGATTGTCCGTTTCCAGATTAAATCGTATAATTTCATTTCTTGTGGACTGCCTTCAATTGATGTATTCTCCATGTTGGTTGGACGAATAGCCTCATGAGCTTCTTGTGCTCCTTTTGTATTTGTATTATAATGACGAGGTTGTGAATACTCTTCACCCATCATTGTTGTGATGGTCTGTTTGCTATCTGTTGTAGCAAGAGATGAAAGATTTACGGAGTCGGTACGCATGTATGTGATAAATCCACCTTCGTAAAGATGTTGTGCTATTATCATGGTAAACGAAACAGAAAATCCGAGTTTGCGTGCTGCCTCTTGTTGTAAAGTGGAAGTTGTGAAAGGTGGTGCAGGTGATTTCTTTGTAGGACGATTAGAAACATTTGTGATAGTGTAAGTTGTTGAGAGACAATTATTAAGTAATTTTACTGTTTCTTCTTTTGTCTTTAATTTATGTGCCAATTCGGCTTTCATTTCAATCGTTTTCTTATCATCGCTGGGTACAAGAAAAATGGCAGAAACACGATATGATGGTGTACTCTTAAAATTTTCTATTTCGCGTTCGCGCTCAACAATCAATCTTACAGCCACTGATTGAACTCGGCCGGCAGAGAGCGACGGTCTGATTTTTCTCCAAAGAATAGGTGATAGTTCAAAGCCTACAATACGGTCTAGAATACGGCGTGCCTGTTGTGCATTGACCAAATTAATATCAATGTTACGTGGATGTTCAATAGCCTTGAGTATAGCTGATTTTGTGATTTCATGAAAAACGATGCGCTTTGAATTTTCCGGTTTTAACTTTAATACTTCGTATAAGTGCCATGCTATAGCTTCTCCTTCGCGGTCTTCATCAGAAGCTAACCATACGGTGTCGGCTTTCTGAGTTTCATCTTTCAACTGTTTAACTATGTCTTTTTTATCTTGAGGAATAACATATTCGGGTTGGAAATCATGTTCTATGTCAATGCTGAATTCTTTTTTCTTCAAGTCACGAATATGCCCGTAACTAGAAAGCACTTTATAGTCTTTTCCAAGGAATTTTCCTATTGTTTTTGCTTTCGACGGGGACTCTACTATAACAAGGTTTTTTTGCATGATATTATTTGTACGTTTTATATGTTACACAAATTTGCTGATATTTGCAGGCAAAAGTAGAAAAAAAAGATTCTCTGTACCTTATAAAAGATGGAGAATCTGACTTTTTTTACAAAAAAAAATAAATTTTGTCATATTCTATTGTAAAAGCAGTCTTTTTTTAAAATATAATTTAATGAATTAGAATTTGAAGATCATTCCCCCTACAAAGTTCAGACCTTCAGTGGGGTACATTAAATAATATTCATAATCCTTGTCAAGCAGATTATTGGCACGGGCATAAAATGATATTCCCTTATAAAATTTATAGTTAGCCTCAAGGTGGAGATTATTGATCGGATTGCGCCGACCATATTCTGTTGTTGTTTTGACTCGGCTCTCATGGTTGTATCCTAAGTTTATAAAGAGAGCCGGAGTGATATATGCGGATGCGTTAGCTGTAAATTGGAGAGCTGTTTTCATTATAAGTGCATATTCGTTAGGGGAATCCCAGTTGCGATATATGCCTGAAGCGGAGAAAGTGATGAGTTCCCTATAGTTATACTTGAACTCCGCTCCCACATAGGTATTGTTTGTTTTTGCTTGTTCGAAAACGCCGTAAGTAATTGGAGCAACTTCAGTCTCTTGTATGCAAAAGATGTCGTTTTTTAAATTCTGATAACCCGCGTAGAGATGGAACCATATGCCTGGGATGGGACTTGTCTTGAATCCCGCCGAGGCGTCGATTTGGTTGTAGGTATCTTTCATTTGGCGATCATTGGTATGTGCAGCATCAATTGATTCGGGATAATCGCCGTATGGGCATAATTGTTCCATTTTACGGAAATCATTAAGTGTTTTCCCGCCTGTAGCCTTGCCGTAGACAACAAATTCTTTTACAGGAATAAATTGTATTGTCATATCCGGAGCAAGTAGAACATTATTCCCTACACCAGTAGAAAAGTCGGCGTGTACACCGAGATGAATTTTAACATTATCTCTGTCCAGTTCATAAAACGGATTGAATTGTGCCGAAGTGTAATTGTCGAGGCCTGTGGCACTGTAAATATAGTTGTTTAATTTTATGGTGACCGCAATTTGCTGCTCGTTCATCATAGGCTTTGTTATTGTTGCCTTTGTTCGAATAAGGGTTTCGTTGAATGACTTGTCAGTGAAGAAATTGTGTTGGCGTTGATAAAACATTAAGTTCGTTTCTGCGCGATATAGCAATTTCAATGTTTCGTCTGTGGAATGAATACCTAAATGGATATCACCGGAAGTGAATTTTTGCTTATTTTTCAGAGTGTTAGGCTTATAGTTAAAGTTGCTGAGCCCGAAGTGACTGGCTGCATCAAAGTCCATTTGTTGGAAGTTGTGTGTATAATTGGCTGCCGCATTAGTACGGAAATAGAAAGCATCCCATTTCCTGTATGTATCTCCGTTTACAGGGTCTAGATCTCCATTCATCCCATTGAAATTGAAGTTAAGGTTCAATTTGTCATTATCGGAAAGATTAAAGAGATAATTGCCTAAGATATCCGTATTACTTTTGTTTCCGTAACCAACCCGCAGGATTCCCGGTGTATCATCCGGCTGGTTTTCTTTTTTCTGAAATAACTCGATAGTTCCTTCGGGAAGTGTGCCGACAGGATTGGCTTTTGTTGAATATTCTACTTGAACGCTTTTTGCTATCGGTTCATCGATTTGTGGGAGAATATTGATTTTTTGTGCATCCTGAATGTCAGGTGTGTATTCGTTTTCTACGACCACGGTTCGATTCATCGTCGTGTCCTTTTGATTTATTCGATGCGTTTGAGCAATCATTATGGTTGGAAATGCAATAATAGTTGCTAATGTGGCTATTATATTATTATTGAAGTTGTATTTCATTTCTGTTTATTTAGTTTTTGGAGAGAGCTTTTTTAATCTGTTTTCAATCATGTTTTGTATTTGGCTGTCACCTTGATAGTTCTGTTGCAGACTCAGCAGATATTGACGAGCATCAAGTTCTTTACCTGTGGAAGAATAAACATCAGATAAGAGAATAAAACAACGGGCCAGCCAGTAGGTTTGTGGCGTGCTACTTTTAATGTAATCAAGCAATTTTTGTTCTGCTGCTTTATATTCTTTTTTGTCATACATCTTTTGAGCAATTAAATATCCGGCTTCTGCGCCGTAGGCGTTCCTTATATCTTCGGATAAAACTTGCAAATCAATCATCGCATCTTTGTCGTTTTTATTACTTAAATAAGATTTGGAGCGGTAATAAAGTGCTTCATTTTTAAGGTTGGGTGTAATCTTCGTTTCAGCCAGTAAATCGGTTGCAGCTTTAATGGTACTTTGATAATCTTTCATTAGATAGGAGCAACGGAGAATTCCTGTTTCAGCCAGTATACGATGTTCAGCGGTTGTGGCTTTTTCTTTTAGCAATTTGTACGAAGTAAGTGCACTTGCCCATTGCTGCTGATTAAATAGTACTTCGGAGCGCATAATTAGTACTTCTTCCGAATATGGGTTATCAGGATATTCCAATAATTTTTCTGAATGAAGTAGAATCATATCATTATTCTTCAACTTTTGCCCGATAAGACAGAGGAAATAGTGTGCATTTTGTGTAAAGGCACCTTGCGGAAATTTTTGAAGATAACTCTCTAAGCTTTTTCTGGCTTCAATTGTTTGTCTGCGCATATAAATTTTTTCTGCAGCAGTATAAGTCAGCGAATCTTGTTCGCTAATGTCAATATGTGCATTTCCCGGCAATGTTTGAACTAGAGTAGTGAAATCTTCTATGCGGTTCATGTCTACATAGATGGATTTTAGATCTTGTAGAGAAAGTTGAGCTTCGTCACTTCCAGGATAATTTTCGATAACCTGTTTGTAAGCCTTAATTGCCTGATCATAATTATTATCCTGAAAATAAAGTAAGCCGATTTCGGCTGCAGCTTTTCGAGTAATCGGGTTTTGAGGATATTTGTTCAATAATTCTTTAAAAGAAGAAATGGCCTGACTGTTATTGTTCATCTGTACATAAGATTCTCCCGTTTCATATAGTGCATTAGCAGCGTAAGGAGAAGATGGATACATTCCTCTCAGGCGGTTGAGTAGAGTTATTTTTTCAGCATAATTTTTCTGTAATCCCGAAACGAGTGCCAATTGATAAAAAGAGTAGTCTCCTGTCTCCGTATTTATTTTTTGAGCCTGAGAGTAATTATTAATTGCATTATCGAAAAATCGTGAATGTAAGTAGCAATCGCCTATGCGATTATATGTATCGGCCAATATTTTTTGATTATTTTTCTTTTCAAGTGAAATATATTGTTGGAACCATTGTAAGGCTTGTGCATAATCCTTTTGATGGAAAGCTGTATAACCTAAATTGTAATGAGCCAGGGCATACATCTCTTTTTCCGGTTGTCGGGTCAAACTGCAATAACCTTTGAAATCGTTTGCTGCCTCTTGCATTCGGTTTTGATCATAATAGCTTTCACCTCTCCAATAAAGCGCGTCGGCTTTGGTTTGTTGGTTGTATTGACCGAGTGAAATTGAAGAATTTAGATATTCTACAGCTTTCTCAAAAGAGGCGTTGGCTAAGGCCTCTGTGCCGAGTTGGAAGAGGATCCTTTGTTTTGCCTCAAGAATATGACTGTTAGGTTTTGATACGCGATTAATAGATTTGAGCGCTGCCTGATAGCTTCGTGTATTCATGTAAACATCAACAAGATAGTTACTTATTTTTTCGGTATAGATGGAATTTGGAAATTCGTTTAGGAATTTTTCGAAAGCTATAACCGATTCACCGAAGGCAGAGTAAGCGGTTTCATGCACACAGAGTGCGTAATTATATGCGGCTTGTTCTTTAAGCTGGCGGTTGGCATCCGATGCGGCAGCCTGTTCGAAAGCCATTCGTGCTTTATTCCTTTCAGCTAATTGAAGATAAGATAACCCCATGTATAAATAAGCATTTTGTGATACGACGTCATTTTGTGCAGTGATTTGCCCCAAAGTAGTAGTCGCTTTCGTATAAACATTTGTGCGAAAATACGAGATACCTAGCATATATAGTGCGTCGCGACGTGGCGTTGAATCATTTAGACTAATGTATGTTTCAAAATCTTTTATCGCTTGCGTGAAATCAGACAGATGATAATTACCATCTCCTAATATTCTGTAAATTTCTGCAGAGTGTGCATTGTTTGGAAATTCCGATAGATATTTCAACGCTGTTTCTTGGGCTTTTTTGTAATTACCGTTAATGGAATAAATATCACTTATATAATAAGGTATAAGTTCCTCATATTTTTTATTATTTTCAATAGAGAGAAAACCATTTAAGGATTCATTATATTTTTTTTGCGTGTATCTGATATATGAAAGGTAGTAAATACAGTCTTCCTTATATTTCTTTGTGCTGTTTTTTAGTGTTTCAAACCAAATGACGGCTTTTGATACGTCTCCGGCATTCAATTGGCAGATAGCCAGTTGGTATGTACAATCGTCCCTTTCTTCATCACTAAGCAGACTGAGGTTGCATGTATCGAATAAGGTCAACGCCTCTTTGTATTTTTCGTTATAGAAGTAACATGAGGCGAGAAGTGAATGAATTCTGTTTTTATAAGGAGTGTCTGGATATTTTTTGATGTAATTGCGAAGTAGTTGAATACGATTTTTATCTTTCAACTCATATGCTGTACAAGCCAACATATATTCAGTTTCCTGTTTGAGTAAAGATGATGGGCAATCTTTGAGGAATGATTGCAAGAATGGTTGCGCAGCAGTGTAGTCTTTTTGTGTGAACAGCCTTTTCCCTTCATTGAAAGAGCTTATGGGGGTGGGAGTTGTGATTCTTGTATCGGTCTGTGCAGAAACGAGTATGGAACTGCAGTACATAAATATTATTACTAACAGTGAAATATTTTTTCTCATGAGGTTTGTATTTTTACAAAGATACGAATATCTGTGTAAGAAGACATAAGGATATATGTTTAATTAATATTCTTTCAGAAACTTCGATACTCCTTTTTTTATTGATTCGAGTCCGAAATCTTCGGGATGAATTTGGTTTAAAGGGATAAAAGAAGCGGAAGCTACATCATCCATGGCTGTGAAGTGCTCAGCGTTTTCTACCTCACAACGAAAAAACAAATCGATGGTGTGAACTTGAAAGTCCGAATATACATAAATATTAGGGAGCGAGAATAGGTAGCTGGTTTGGGTTATTTGCATGCCGGTTTCTTCTTTTAACTCTCGTGCTATTGCTTCTTCAATAGATTCTTCTAGATCGACAAACCCCCCAGGTAAATCAAGGGTACCTTTGGCAGGATCTCTAGCACGTTTGCAGATGAGTAATTCGTTTTTGGAGTTTAGTATAAGGGCGGCTACTGCAGCGGAAACATTAAAATAATATTCGAATCCGCACTTAGTGCATTTTTTAGATTTACAGTCATTGATTTCAAAATGACCGGAACCACATTTTGGGCAGAAAAGAAATTGAGATAAAGGATGTTCTATTTTCATAACTCGATTGTGCATGATTAATTTTATATTGCAATATTACGAAAAAAAGTGGAAGTAATGATTCTTATATCGAACTTTGCAACTAATTCTTATGGAGTAATACTCATTTAAAGAAATTTTGGTGCTATCTTTGCAATGAGAAAATATTTATAAAAAACATGTTCAATTTACAAGAACTCACAAATAAGGTTTCCAAGATTGCTATTGAGGCGGGTATCTATTTAAAAGACGAACGTAAAAATTTCCATATGGAGAAGGTGGAAGAGAAGAATACGCATGATTATGTGTCTTATGTTGATAAGGAATCTGAAAATCGATTGGTTCAGGCTTTATCCGATCTTCTTCCGGAAGCTGGCTTTATTACAGAAGAAGGGTCCGCAACTTATGAAGATCAACCCTATTGCTGGGTGATCGATCCGTTAGATGGAACGACGAATTATATTCATGATAATGCTCCATATTGCGTGAGCATAGCTTTACGAAATCATACAGAGTTACTTGTCGGTGTGGTTTATGAAGTCTGTCGTAATGAATGTTTCTCAGCTTGGAGGGGAGGGAAGGCTTTTCTCAACGGTGAAGAAATTCATGTCTCGAATGTTAAGGAAAAAGAGAAAGCTTTTGTTGTAGTAGAACTTCCTTATAAGGCCGATCAGTATAAAAAAACAGCATTACACCTTATTGACCGTTTTTACGGCGTTGTAAGTGGTATTCGAATGAATGGTTCCGCAGCCACGGCATTGTGTTATGTGGCTGCAGGTCGATTTGATGCTTGGGCTGAAGCGTTTATTGGCAAATGGGATTATTCGGCTGCGGCATTGATTATTATGCAGGCCGGTGGTAAGGTAACAGATTTTTATGGAGATGGGCAGTTTATTGAGGGACACCATATCGTAGCATCCAATGGCTATTTGCATCCTTTATTTATTGATTTATTGGCAGAGGTTCCCCCAAACAAGATGTAAAACTTTAAATTATATTTCGTTATAATATTATGCAAAAACTTCATGTGCAACCCATTTTAAAAGAATGGATGCTATCATTTATTTATATATTTTTTCCTCGGTGTTGTGTGGTTTGTGGTAAAACATTAGCAAAAGGAGAGCAAAGCTTATGTCTTGCCTGTAATATGAATCTTCCACGGACGGGTTATCATCTTATAAAAGATAATCCTGTTGAACAGCTTTTCTGGGGAAAGATTCCATTGGATCGAGCAACTTCTTTTTTCTTTTATCGCAAAGGCAGTAATTTCAGAAAAGTACTTCATCTGTTGAAATACGGAGGGCAAAAGGAAATCGGTGAGTCAATGGGGCGATGTATGGCTGCGGAATTTGCTTTGAGTGGCTTCTTTGATGGTATAGATTGCATTGTACCAGTGCCTTTACACCCTAAAAAGTTGCGTGCGCGGGGATACAATCAGAGCGAATGGATAGCTAAGGGGGTATCTCAAATTATAGGAATTCCTATTGACGTCACATCTGTAGTTCGTTTAAAGAATACGGAAACGCAAACCCGTAAGTCGCTTTATGAGCGATGGGAAAATGTTGAAGGTATCTTTTTTGTTCGTTATCCAAATCGTCTGGCCGGAAAACATATACTAATTATAGATGATGTGTTAACTACGGGTGCGACGATTAATGCTTGTGCGTTATCTATTCTTGGGAAGAGTAAAGATGTACACATTAGTGTACTGACATTGGCAGTTGCTGAGTAATAAAGACAAAAAAAATTTATCTATATAAGATGAACTTTTATGCTCTTCTTCTTGGACTTGAACCAAGGACCCTCTGATTAACAGTCAGATGCTCTAACCAACTGAGCTAAAGAAGAATTTTAGAAAAAAAAACAGCTCTTCCTCTTGGACTTGAACCAAGGACCCTCTGATTAACAGTCAGATGCTCTAACCAACTGAGCTAAGGAAGAATGATATATTCTTTTTCAAATGCGATGCAAAATTAATAGTATATTTTGAATTACACAAAAGTTTTAGAGAAAAAAACGTTTTTACTGCAAAAAAAGTCTGAAGGTTGTATCTCGGAAACAAATTCCTTCTTATCGCTTGTGTGGCTCTTCTTATTGTATACGTGTTTAAAAAAAAGTTATTTTGAAGAATAATTGCTTTATAAAAATACGATGAGGTAATGAAATTAAGTTAAAAATTTCGTTGTTTATAGTGAATTAACTAACTAATAAGTTACTTTTACACATTATAAAAAAAATGACATGAAGAAATTTATAAATAGACGCTCTGTCGTCATTATTGTAGTTTTATTAGCTACCAGTGCATTCTTTGGCTTTAAGAAGATGGACAATCGGAATTTTCAAATTGCAAAGAATTTGGATGTCTTTAATTCTATTGTTAAAGAACTAGATATGTTTTATGTGGATTCAATTGATCCGAACAAGACCATTCGTGCAGGTATTGATAATATGCTTTATTCGTTAGATCCTTATACAAACTATTTTCCGGAGGAAGATCAAAGCGAACTTCAACAGATGATTCAAGGAGCTTACGGAGGTATCGGGTCTGCGATTATGTATGACTCTAAATTAAAACGCTCTGTCATCTCCGAGCCTTATGAAGATATGCCTGCTGCAAAGGCCGGGCTGAAGGTTGGTGACATACTGATGAAAATTGACGGCAAAGATCTTGTAGGAAAAAACAATCAGGAGGTAAGTGAAATGCTTAGAGGAGAGAATGGAACAAGTTTCAAGCTTGAAATTCAACGTCCCGGGGTAAAGAAACCTTTGGATTTTACGATTATGCGTAAACTTGTTCAGCTACCTACAATTCCCTATTTTGCTATTGTTGATAAAGAAAAAGGTGTTGGTTATATTAATTTGAGTACATTCTCAGGAGATCCATCCAAGGATTTTAAAACCGACTTTCTTCAATTAGAGGCGGAAGGAATGAAGTCGCTTGTTATAGATATTCGCAGTAACGGTGGAGGTTTGCTTGATCAGGCGGTGAATATTGTAAATTTCTTTGTGCCTCGTGGTAAGACTATAGTTACGACTAAGGGAAAAATTCCCCAGGCATGTAATGTTTATAAGACTTTGCGTGATCCTCTTGATGTGGAAATACCAATTGTAGTGTTAGTTAATAGCGGTACGGCTTCTTCTTCCGAGATATTGTCGGGTTCATTGCAAGACTTGGATCGTGCTGTCATCGTCGGCACGCGGACTTTTGGTAAGGGGCTGGTCCAAGTACCTCGCCCATTGCCATATGGTGGTACATTGAAAGTGACGACTTCAAAGTATTATATACCGAGTGGTCGTTGTGTACAAGCAATTGATTATGCACATCGGAATGATGACGGAAGTGTAGGTCGGATTCCTGATAGTTTGACACATGTATTTCATACTGCTGTCGGACGTGTAGTTCGTGATGGTGGCGGTATAACTCCGGATGTTAAAGTGCCGTCGGAGAAGTTACCCAACATTATATATTATATGATGCGTGACAATTTGATTTTTAATTATGCTACGGATTTTTGCGAGAAACATCCCGTGATAACTACACCTGACAAGTTTTGTATTTCCGATGCAGATTATGCTGCGTTCAAAGCGATGGTAAAGTCTTCGAATTTTAAGTATGATGAGCAAAGCAAGAAAATCTTGAAATCATTGAGAGAGGCTGTAGAATTTGAAGGTTATAAGAAAGAAACTAGTGGAGAGATAGATCTCCTTGAAAAGCAATTGACTCATAATCTTGATCGTGATCTGAACTATTTTAAAAAAGATATAGAGTCTGTTATTAATCTTGAAATTGTTAAACGCTATTATTATCAACGCGGAGGTATTATTCAACAATTAACCAACGATAAGGGATTGAAATCAGCTATTGATATATTGAATAATCCAGCAAAATACAAAAAAATGCTTGGTGCTCCCAATGTCTCAAATAAAATATAATACGAAACCATATAGAAAAAGATAGCCCCCTTCATCACGAAGGGGGCTATCCAGTCACTAAAAAATTATGAAAAACAAACGCTGTTATATTTATTAGAGAGAGAGTCCATAATATTAACTAACTAACATATTTTCTATCTTCCCTTTTTAACTCTATGCAAATGTAGAGATTATTTTTGATTGCCACAAATTTTTTCAGCGAAACTGTTGAAAAAAACCATAAACGGGCTAAATATATCTATAGATTCTTTGATGTTTAACTACGAAACAAAAGACATGGAATCTTTCGTTTATTCCTTTTCTCCGTATGCTAAATCCCCTGCATCACCCAAGCCTGGAACAATATAGGAATGCTCGTCAATCTTCGGGTCTATTGCTGCACACCAAATAGTAGTCTTGTCATTAGGGAATGTTTTTTTTATGTGCTCTATGGCTTGTTGGCTGGCAATAATTGTTGCAATATGAATTTTAGCCGGGTGTCCCTTGGTGATCAATGCGCGGTAACTAAGTTCCATACTGCTACCTGTAGCCAGCATTGGATCGGCTATAATTAAGGTTTTTTCGTCAATTCGCGGAGAGGCTATATATTCAATATGAATATTGAAATTTTTTTCATCTTCGTATTTTCTATAAGCAGAAACGAAAGCATTTTCTGCCTTATCAAAAAAATTGAGCAATCCCTCATGAAAAGGGAGTCCGGCTCTTAAAATTGTTCCAATGACCGGTTGCTCGCACGGGATGCTTACTTTAGCAATATCAAGAGGCGTTTGAACGTCCTTTATTATATAATTTAGTTTTTTGCTTATTTCATAAGCCATAATTTCTCCGATACGTAAAATGTTTGACCGGAATCTCATTCTGTCTTTTTGAATCTCAATATCTCTAATTTCGGACATGTATTGATTTAAAATAGAATTTGTCTGACTAAAATCTATTACTTCCATCGATTTCTTGTTGCGTTTAAACTTTATAGATGTTTTTTTGTTATTAATTGTGCAAAGGTAAATAATAATATTGCAAATTGCAATATTCAGTTGACAGTTTTTAATGCCTATTGATAAAAGAAATTCAATTAAGGAAAAGTTTCTTTAATAACTTTTTTCTTATCAAATAAAGTAGTATTTTTGTCAACAGGATTTTTAAGGTATTATTAGTCCCTAGTAAAGGGTTTAAAGATTAACATTTAAAATATCAAAGACATGGCAAATTTAGATTTAAGTAAGTACGGTATTACTGGTGAAAAGGAAGTATTGTATAATCCGTCTTATGAGACATTGTTCGCAGAAGAAACTAAACCGGAATTAACTGGTTTTGACAAAGGACAGGTAACAGAACTTGGTGCAGTAAACGTAATGACAGGTGTTTATACCGGCCGTTCTCCTAAGGATAAATTCTGGGTTAAGAATGATGCCAGCAAGGATACGGTATGGTGGACTACTCCTGAGTATAAAAATGATAATAAACCGACTTCTGAAGCTACTTGGACAGAGCTAAAGAAATTGGCTATTAAAGAACTGTCTGGTAAGAGATTATTTGTGGTTGATACTTATTGTGGCGCTAATCGTGCAACTTGCTTGAAGGTTCGTTTTATTATGGAGGTTGCTTGGCAGGCTCATTTCGTTACCAATATGTTTATTCGTCCATCTAAGGAAGATTTAGAAAATTATGGCGAGCCGGATTTCGTATCTTTCGTAGCTTCTAAAGCTGCTGTAAAAAACTATAAGGAACTAGGCTTGAATTCTGAAACAGCTGCTGTTTTCAACTTGAGAACCAAAGAACAAGTGATCTTGAATACTTGGTATGGTGGTGAAATGAAGAAAGGCTTATTCTCTGTAATGAACTATTATAACCCGCTTCGCGGATTTGCTTCTATGCATTGTTCTGCCAATACAGATAAGAATGGCAAGAATACTGCTATCTTCTTCGGACTTTCAGGTACAGGGAAAACAACATTATCAACTGATCCAAAACGTATGTTAATCGGTGATGATGAACACGGATGGGATGATGAAGGTGTATTTAACTACGAAGGTGGTTGCTATGCTAAAGTTGTCAATCTGTCTAAGGATGCTGAACCTGACATATATAATGCTATCAAGCGTAATGCATTACTTGAGAATGTAACGGTTGCCAAAGATGGTAAAATTGATTTTTCTGATAAGAGCGTAACAGAGAATACTCGTGTATCTTATCCTATTTATCATATTACCAATATTGTAAAACCAATATCTAAAGGCCCGGCTGCAAAGAACGTAATCTTCTTGTCTGCTGATGCATTTGGCGTATTGCCTCCTGTATCTATTTTGAATGCAGAGCAAACTCAATATTATTTCTTGTCAGGATTTACTGCTAAATTAGCAGGAACAGAGCGCGGTATCACTGAACCTACCCCTACATTCTCTGCATGCTTCGGAGCTGCTTTCTTGTCATTGCATCCTACAAAGTATGCTGCAGAGTTAGTTAAGAAAATGGACAGATCAGGTGCTAAGGCTTATTTGGTTAATACAGGTTGGAACGGTACAGGCAAACGTATTTCTATCCGTGATACTCGTGGTATTATAGATGCTATTCTTGATGGTTCAATTCTTAAGGCTCCTACCAAGAAGATGCCTTACTTCGATTTTGTTGTACCAACTGAACTTCCGGGTGTAGATCCAAAGATTCTTGATCCTCGTGATACTTATAGCTGTGCTTGCAAATGGGAAGAAAAAGCGAAAGACTTATCTGCTCGTTTCATTAAGAACTTTAGTAAGTTTGAAGGCAATGCTGCTGGTAAAGCACTAGTTGCTGCAGGACCTAAACTCTAAATAGATTTCAGATGTGATGATCTGAACAATTAATAAATAAAAGAGCAGTAACCAAAGGGGTTACTGCTCTTTTTTATTTAGTTAATCTGTTTTTTAATAAGGTAAGTAAACTAAATAAAAATAAGAAGACGGCGAAAAATATTTTTCTTTTTCGCCGTCTTCTTATTTAGTTGCTAATTATTTCCCAGCACGTTTGCGTTCGTTTTCGTCTAGTAAAATTTTACGCATACGCATCGATTTCGGAGTAACTTCCACATATTCATCTTCCTTGATATATTCCAATGCTTCTTCAAGAGAAAATTGTACAGGAGGTATAAGATGAGACTTATCATCAGCTCCAGATGCACGCATATTAGTTAATTTCTTTGATTTGGTAACGTTGACCACCAAGTCTTTTTCGTGAACATTTTCGCCAACGACCTGTCCGGCATATATTTCATCTTGCGGGAAAACAAAGAATTTACCTCTATCCTGCAATTTGTCCAATGCATAGGCGAATACCGTACCACCTTCCATAGCAACGATTGAACCGTTTGATCGACGAACGATATCACCCTTGTAAGGTTGATATTCTTTAAAGCGGTGAGCCATAACTGCTTCGCCAGCCGATGCTGTCAGGATATTGGTACGTAATCCGATAATACCTCTTGAAGGCATATCGAATTCCAAATTGACACGGCTGCCTGCGCTTGTCATCATTATCATTTCTCCTTTTCGGCGAGTAACCATATCAATGATTTTGCTCGAATATTCTTCAGGCACATTAACGGTCAACTCTTCGATAGGCTCATATTTCTTTCCGTCAATCTCTTTGAAAATAACCTGAGGTTGCCCAACTTGTAGTTCATATCCTTCACGGCGCATTGTTTCAATCAATACGGATAAGTGTAAAACGCCACGACCGGAAACGATCCATGATTTTTCATCCTTACCTTTTCCTACGCGAAGAGCCAAATTTTTATCCAATTCTTTCATCAAACGATCCTGAATATGGCGCGAAGTAACAAGTTTACCTTCTTTTCCAAAGAAAGGTGAATCGTTGATCGTGAATGTCATACTCATGGTCGGCTCATCAATTTTAATAGGTGTTAATGGTTCTGGATTATCGAAATCGCAGACCGTATCTCCGATTTCAAAGCCGTCAATACCTACTAAGGCACATATATCTCCAGAAGAAACTTCTGTTGTACGTTTTCTTCCCAATCCCTCAAAAACATGAAGTTCTTTGATTTTGGCTTTTTGTATTGACCGATCTCTTTTTACTAAGGATACATTCATACCCTCTTTTAATGTACCGCGATGAACACGTCCTACAGCGATACGTCCGGTATAAGAAGAATAATCAAGAGATGTTATCAACATCTGTGGTGTTCCCTCCAACTGTGTAGGTGCAGGAATTGTCTCGATTATACAGTCGAGTAGAGCAATAATGTTATCGGTCGGTTTTCTCCAATCAGTACTCATCCAGCCGTTTTTTGCCGAACCATAAATGGTTGGGAAGTTGAGTTGGTCTTCTGTAGCATTCAGATTGCACATAAGATCAAAAACCAATTCGTTTACTTCTTCCGGTCGACAACTTGTTTTATCTACCTTATTAACGACTACGATAGGTTTCAGACCGATTTGTAATGCTTTTTGAAGTACAAACCGAGTTTGGGGCATTGGACCTTCAAAAGCATCAACAAGTAGGAGACAACCGTCGGCCATGTTAAGCACACGTTCTACCTCACCACCGAAATCGCTATGTCCCGGAGTGTCTATGATGTTTATTTTAGTTCCTTTATAATCAATGGAAACGTTTTTCGACAGAATCGTAATTCCTCGTTCTCGTTCCAGATCGTTATTGTCCAGAATTAATTCACCCTCATCTTTGCTATTGCGGAAAAGATGTCCTGCTAAAAGCATTTTATCAACTAAAGTTGTTTTACCATGATCTACATGGGCAATAATTGCAATGTTACGAATATTTTGCATATAATACCTGTTATTTGGCTGCAAAGATACGAATTAAGAATTAGATAATTTAAGTATTATGGAAAAAAGTTGTACGATTAATAGGATTAGATTAAAAATATCTATACCTTTGCGGTTCCCAATAAACAATTTATATATTAATAATTAAGTAATTATGTATTTAGATTCAGCAAAAAAGAAAGAGATCTTCGGTAATTACGGGAAGTCCAACACTGATACTGGTTCCTCAGAGGCCCAGATTGCTTTGTTCTCCTACCGTATTACTTGTTTGACTGAGCATTTAAAGCTCAACAAAAAGGATCATACTACAGAAAGAGCGCTAACTATGTTAGTAGGAAAACG